>ENA-UOOK01004495-UOOK01004495.1-fermentation-metagenome-genome-assembly--contig:-NODE-4495-length-14890-cov-54.290799_pt1 | contig 14890 bp, 9 predicted proteins | sample MGYA00245777_ERZ724023 | MGnify/ENA primary metagenome ERZ724023 (study PRJEB28704, sample SAMN03018312) | fermentation metagenome | biome: anthropogenic terrestrial biome; feature: soil; material...
AGATGTAAATAATAGTTATAACAACGATTATAGAAATTTGGACAAACTTTGTTTCGGGAATCCCAAAAAGATATTTAAGCCCGCTGTTTATCTGCAGGGTCCCAAGCCCTAAGGATGTAGCAACCCCTGCTACAGTTGCAAAAACTGCAAAAATATCTATAAGTTTACCCCAAAAGCCGTTTACAGCCTTTTCGCCTATGAGAGGCTCAAATATACTGCTTATAAGGCCTGGCTTACCCTTTCTGAACTGAAAATATGCAAGAGCAAGGCCTATTATGCTGTAATTTGCCCAAGGGTGAATTCCCCAGTGCATAAAGGAGGATTTCATTGCAAAGTCTGCAGCTTCGACAGAGCCCGGCTGTATCCCTGTTGGTGGTGCAATATAATGGGATATAGGCTCTGCAACACCCCAAAATACAAGCCCAACTCCCATTCCTGCGCCAAAGAGCATGGCAAACCAAGATGATGTGCTGTAGTCAGGCTTTGAGTCGTCAGGGCCAAGCTTTATATTTCCATACTTGCTAAATGCTAAAACAATTGCGAAAACAACAAAAATAGACATGGATAAAAGGTATGCCCATCCAAAGTTATTTGTAAGGGAGTTTAAAAGGTAGTTGGCTGTATTTGTAAAGTTAGTTTGAGCAAATATAGCCCATGCAACAATAATAAAGGTAATAATAAGAGAAATATAGTAAACTTGCTGGGATGGCTTTCCACTATTGTCAGTATTATTTCTATTCATATGTTGCCCTCCTAATTTAAAATTTAAAGGGATTGCAAGGATGCCTTTAAATTAAGGAATCCCTGCATAATTAATGAATATTACATCATATTTTAACCTTAAAAACAGTTTGTTCTTTAATATCAGTTGTGAGAGAATCAAGTGCTACCCCAACCCTATAATATCTTAACTTCCATTGCTCCTCTTTAGTTGTTGCAGGGTCCCCAAGTGGATATGGTATTGAAATTGTAGGAACTATTCTGTTTGAACCTACAGTTTTTGCAACTGGAATAAGGTTAGCCATTTGAACTATTGTAAAACCTGCTCTTTCAAATTCTTTTACCATCGTTGCGCCGCAACGTGTGCAGGTTCCTCAAGTGGATGTGAGTATAATTGCATCAACTTCATCCTCTTTAAGGTATGGTATCATTTCATTTGCCATCCTTGCAGCTTCACCTTGGGTTGTGCCTGTTCCAACTGTTGAATAGAAGTAATTGTGAAGCCTTCCTATCTTTCCTTCTTTTTCATAAGCCCTCATAACATCAAGAGGAACAACAACATCCGGATCAGCATCGGCAGCAGCAGGATCATAGCCTGCATGTATTGTTTTATATACCCCCTCCTTTAAATCATCAATTCCTTCAATATTATATCTGCCCCATCTTGTTGCAGAAGCAGACTGAATTCTATCAGGATTGTCAATAGGAACAATGCCCCCACTTGTTACCAATGCGATAACAGCTTTACTCAAATCCTTTATAGCTGGTGCAATTGGAACCCTATCCATTTTTGGCATAGGAAGTTCTGTTTCGTAAGGCTTCCCATTTAACTTTTTAATAGTCATTTCAACTGCTCTGTCAGCGGCCATAACGCCATCTTTTCTCCAAACCTGATGTCTTATTCCCCTGGCATAGTAGCCTTCTTCATCTGCTCCTAAATTTTCTTCTCCTTTTAAGAGCTTATTTCCAAATGCAGCCATTGCCTTTACATCATCTTTCATCTTTGCAGCGCTGTGTCCGCCCTTAAAGATATACATATCCTTTTTAAACATTTCAACCCCAGGGTTTTCAATATGCATTGAAGTTATTACAGGAATATTAAACTTTTCCTTAACAGCTTTGCAAACTTGCCCGCAGGCAACGCCATATCTTCCAGCTTGGAAAGCAGGTCCTGCGAAGAATATGTCAAATTCTTTATCCTTTAAAAATCCCATAATAATTTCCATAGCCTTTTCTGTATTTGAACCTATAAAGTTATCACCACAGATAATAGTATGCGTAACTTCTGCATCAAGATGTTTTTGAAGCTCAACTGCAGGCCCTACAAGACCGCACTTTATAACTGGTTTAAAATCTGCCTTATCCTCTCCGCCAATTTGTCCAAAAAATTGGTTTACGTACATTATAGCCTTTTTCATTAGACCACCTCCTAAAATTCCTTCTTAAAATTCCCTCATGGTTTTAGGTGACCATCCAATAATCATGTCACCACAGAACATCGCATTGTTTTCCATTATAATTGAGTCATCGGATCTTACTGATGGCCCTAATATTTCATCATTAGCCCATCCGCCTGAAAGACCATCCCTTGCTAATGATTCAAGTTCCCCTAAAACTGTTTCCATTGGCGGAAGTTCTATAAGCTCTGATACGTTTCCAGTTGAGACTATAGCAGTAAGCTTCTCATCAAGTGCAACAAGAGGTTGTGATTTTCCGTCCCTTCCTGTACATTCATTTGTTACACCAACAGTTTTGACTCCTGCATCTTCAAGGGCCACTATACATCCTACGAAGTCAGCATCAGGGTTTCCATACCCTTCTTCTGCTACAATTGCACCATCTGCGCCTAAAGATTTTGCAATTTGAGCTACAAATAAAGCAGATCTATTCTTTTGTTCAAGAGCAACATTAAGATTTGACATTATAACCCCGAGGAAGTTTAATGTTTTTCCATGCTCTTTATAAAGCCTTTTTATTGTTGGGCAGTTTTGAAAGTCATAGGTTGCCCATTTTGAAGAGCAGGGCATAAAGCTCCCAGATATTACTGCACCATCAAGTACCTCATTTGGATGCATAAAAGTAGGAAGCATATGATTTGTATCCCATCCATAAACAAGATCGTTATATCCCATCTCCTCCATTTGAGATTGAGGCTGCATTACATAAACAACAGAAGGAAGTTTTGCAGTCTTTTCATCTCTCTTTGTAACTGGTTCAAGCTCGTAAGTTTCAACATCTTCTGGCTTTAAATCCTTTACGCACCCGCCAATAAATTCAGCAAGCTTGTGCCCTGCCATTCTAAGTGCTTTATTTTTTTTCTGCTGCTCATGCTTTTCAAAATCTTCATCCGTATCAGCAACAAGAACAATATTTTTAAGCTGTGAAAAATAAGTATATTTTGCACCTTCACCGCTCATATCAATAAGCCCATCCTGAAATCCTCCCCAGTGCTTTCCAACAACAAGAAGGCTGCAGTCCTTTAGAGCGTGGCATTTTCCATTTCCAGCTTGAACAAGTTCCCCAGTATAACCAGGGAAAAGAGGATCTCCATTTAACTTAACCCTTGGTTCAATTGCTTCTTTTACAGGACAAAGTCTTACTTTATCCCCAGGCTTTACAATATAAAGCTCAGCTTCTGTTATATGTTCATCTGACATTACAAAGTCTAAACATTCTTTTTTGTTGATTGTTAAAATTCCATTAGAAAAAGATGTACTTCCTCCAAAAATGATATCCTTTACATGAAAGTTACCAATTTCAAGTTTCATTTTTTAGCACTCCTCCCTTTTAAATTAATATGAAACGAATTAATTTATATTGATTATTTTATTATGACCAAGAATATGGAGAATTATTAAATTAGGTGTATTATTTTGTTTAAGAGTGTTAATTATTTATTTTCTTATGAAATGTTAAAGATTTTGTAATTTATTCTTAAGAAATGTTTATTACAATAAATATAGAAAGATAGGAAATGATATATAAAAGAGTTATTATAATAGAATGCAGTTTATAAGGGGGATTTTACGTCTATATAGTAGACCTAGGAATTAACAATGAGAGTTAGAAAGGAAGTTTAATATATGAAAGTTGCTATATTTACAGACACATATGCCCCAGAAATAAATGGAGTCGCGCTAACTACGGAAAGATTGGTCAAGTACTTTAAGGATAATGACATTGAATATATGGTCTTAGCACCAAATGTGGGTGAAAAATGCGAGGATTCAAATATAATAAGATGTAAGAGTATGAAATTTATATTATACCCTGAATGCAGATTATCCGTACCAATATATCCATATATAGTAAAAGCTATGGGGGATTTTAAACCTGATATCATTCATGTGATGACTCCAATTAATATTGGACTTTGCGGAATAAAATATGCAAAGGAATATAATATTCCTTTGGTTTCTCATTATCATACAAATTTTGGTCAGTATCTTAATTATTATAATTTTAAGCTTATAGAGGATTTATCATGGAAATACTTTAGATGGTTTCATGGGAAATGTGATAGAAATTACTGCCCATCCCAGTCGAGTTATGAACTTTTAGAAAATCATGGGATAGGCAATTTCGAGGTGGTGAATAATGGTATTGATATAGATGTATTTTCTCCAAAATATAGGGATATAAATTTCAGAGAAAGAAATGGTTTTGATCATAAGCTTGCTATTTTATATGTAGGAAGATTTGCGGCAGAAAAGGACATGGATGTATTCATTGATACTGCAAAAATGTTAAATGAAAAGTATGAGGATAAGATTCATTTTGTTATGGTTGGGGATGGACCAATGAAGAAGGATATAGTCAAAAGTGATTTTAAGAATGTTACTTTTACAGGCTTTTTACAAGGTGAAGAGCTTTCAAAAGTTTATGCTTCTTCAGACATATTTTTATTTCCATCATCAACAGAAACTTATGGCAACGTAATTTTAGAAGCAATGGCCTCAGGTCTTCCAACCGTGGCATGTAAAAAAGGCGGAATTTTTGAAAATGTGATAGATGGGTATAATGGATTTTTATGTGGTGAAAAGGATACAGAAGATTTTTATAAGGCAGTAGAAAAGTTAATTTTAAACGAGGATTTAAGAAAAGCATTTGCTAAAAATGGATTGAGACATGCAAAAGGTAAGAGCTGGGATAGAATTTTTGATAAGCTCATGGAAAGTTATGAAGAAGTTATAGAAGAATGTGAAGTAAGGGAGAGGAAAATAATTTCAACGTAAATATTTCAAAGTGAATGTCGGGGCTGTTATAAAATAGCCCTCATTTACTTTGATGCCCTAAGGTAAAAAATATAGCTGTAGGGAACGGTCTTGACCGTTCCGTTGATGGACGAGCAGAATCTAGGAGAGGGGAACGGTGCCAACACCCAGTAACAATTTCATTTCATGGCATTTGCAGGGCGATCTGAATTTGGGAGGGCGGAACGGTCAAGACCGATCCCTACCTTTTTATATTAATGTTAAAATATTATCAATACCTGGCTGTACATATATAGTTAATATCAATGATAACCATGATAAATAAATAACACTCTTTTAGCACAAATTGGCTATAGAAGCTTAAACTTACCAATATGGCAAACGTATATTTAATAATTTAATGGGTATTTTAACTTTTAGGACCTCATTATATTTTTGCAAAAAATAAAATAATAAAATTATTGATAAAAATTTAACGAAAAGTGTAGATTTTTTTGTAAAACCGTTATATAATTAAACAGTAAACAATGAATATTAAGATATAAATGCTTAAATATAAAGAAAGAGGTGTTAAAAAAATGTCAGTTACTAATGCTGAAGAATTAAAGTTAAAGATGAAAGAGGTAAGAAAGGCACAAAAAATATTTGCTACATATAGTCAGGAACAGGTAGATGAAATATTCAGGCAGGCAGCTATGGCAGCAAATAATTCAAGAATCAAGCTTGCTCAGATAGCAGTTGAAGAAACAGGGATGGGGATTGTAGAAGATAAGGTTATAAAGAACCATTTTGCCTCGGAATATGTATACAATAAATATAAAGATGAAAAAACCTGCGGTGTGATAGAAAGAGATGAAGCTTCTGGAATAGAAAAAATTGCAGAGCCAAAGGGAGTTATTGCAGCCATAGTTCCAATGACAAACCCGACATCTACAGCAATATTTAAGTCACTTTTAGCACTTAAAACAAGAAACGGTGTTATTTTTTCACCGCATCCAAAAGCAAAGAAATCAACTATTGCAGCAGCTAAATTAATTCTTGATGCAGCAGTTAAAGCTGGAGCACCAGAAAATATAATTGCATGGATTGACGAACCATCTATTGAGCTTTCAAAGCTTGTAATGAGTGAATCAGATTTAATTCTTGCAACAGGTGGACCGGGAATGGTTAAATCAGCTTATTCATCAGGAAAGCCAGCAATAGGCGTTGGGCCAGGGGATACTCCTGCTATAATTGATGAAACAGCTCATATTAAAATGGCAGTGAACTCAATACTTCTTTCAAAGACTTTTGATAACGGAGTTATTTGTGCATCAGAACAATCAGTAATAGTATTAGATAAGGTTTATGAAGAAGTTAAAAAGGAGTTTAAAGAAAGAGGAGCATATATACTCAAGAAGGATGAAATAGATAAAGTAAGAAAAATAATTCTTATAAATAGTGGTTCAGTAAATCCAAAAATAGTTGGACAAAGTGCTTTTAAGATTGCACAAATGGCAGGAGTTAAAGTTCCTGAGGATGCAAAAGTTTTAATTGGAGAAGTTGAATCTGTAGGAGCTGAAGAACCATTTGCTCATGAAAAGCTTTCACCAATGCTTGCAATGTATAAGGCAGGAAGTTTTGATGAGGCTCTAGATAAAGCAGAAGCTCTTGTAGAGCTTGGTGGATTTGGACATACTTCTGTTCTTTATACAGACCAAGTTAAATCAAGGGATAGAATTGAAAAGTTTGGAGAAAGAATGAAAACTGGAAGAACTATTGTTAATATGCCAGCTTCCCAAGGAGCTATTGGAGATATATACAATTTCAAATTGCCGCCATCACTTACACTTGGCTGCGGTTCATGGGGTGGAAACTCCATATCTGAAAACGTAGGAGTTAAACATCTTATAAATATAAAGAGCGTTGCTGAGAGGAGAGAGAATATGCTTTGGTTTAGAGTCCCAGAAAAAATATATTTTAAATTTGGATGCACAGCAGAAGCTTTAAGAGAGTTAAAAACTATGGGCAAAAAGAGAGCATTTGTTGTTACTGATAGAGCACTTTATAAGATGGGATTCTTAAATCCAATTGTAAAAACCCTTGAGAAAAACGGTATGGCAATAAAAATATTCTCAGATGTTGAACCAGACCCAACACTTGAAGTTGCAAGGAAGGGTGCAGAAGAAATGAACAGCTTCAAACCAGATACAATTATTGCAGTTGGCGGAGGTTCACCAATGGATGCTGCAAAGATTATGTGGATTATGTATGAGCATCCTGAAGTTAGGTTTGAAGATCTTGCTATGAGATTTATGGATATAAGAAAGAGAGTATACACTTTCCCTCATATGGGTGATAAGGCAATGCTTGTATGTATCCCTACAACATCAGGAACAGGTTCTGAAGTTACACCTTTTGCAGTTATCACAGATGAAAAGACTGGGATAAAATATCCTCTTACAGATTATGAGTTAACACCTGATATGGCAATTGTTGATGCTGAATTAATGATGAATATGCCAAAGGGGCTTACAGCAGCATCTGGAATTGATGCTCTATCCCATGCTATAGAGGCATATGTTTCAGTTCATGCATCAGAATTTACAAATGGACTTGCGCTTGAATCTATAAGACTTATATTTAAGTATTTGCCAGCTGCATATAGTGAGGGGTCAACAAATGAAAAGGCAAGAGAAAAAATGGCTCATGCTTCATGTATGGCAGGTATGGCTTTTGCAAATGCATTCCTTGGAGTATGCCACTCAATGGCACATAAGCTTGGATCAAAACACCATATTGCACATGGAGTTGCAATTGAACTTTTACTTGATGAGTCAATAAGATTTAATGCAGTTGACAATCCAAGAAAGCAGGCGGCATTCCCACAATATAAATATCCAAATGCTAAATGGAGATATAGTGTAATTGCTGATTATTTAAAACTTGGCGGAAACACTGAAGAGGAAAAGGTTGAACTTTTAATTAAGGCAATAGATGAATTAAAAGCAAAAGTTCATTTGCCAAAGACTATAAAGGAAGCAGGAGTTTCAAGTGAAGACTTCTATGCTACTTTAGATGAAATGAGTGTAGAGGCATTTGATGATCAGTGTACAGGAGCTAATCCAAGATATCCGTTAGTAAGTGAAATTAAACAAATGTATATAAATGCCTTTGAAGGAACAGACAATGGAAAAAAAGTTGAAAAAAAAGTTGAAAAATAGTTAATAATGATTCCCCCGTTTTTAAATCCCATGCTCTAAAACAGCATGGGATTGCTTTTTTTTCTATATAACGTCAATTTTTAAATAAATTACATCAGATTAAACTGTATATTAATGGTCATACTAAAATAGATATTATTTTATATGGAATGATCAAGAGGCGCAGTATCCGTTATTCCCCGCATTAAGCGGGGTATTACGGATGGTAACCATCGGGAAAACATTTAATAAACAGGAGTGATGAGTATGGCTTTTCCATCAAAACTCAAAGACGAAATATTGTTTGGCTCAATTATCTTATTAATCTGCATTTTATGCAGCTTTAAATCCTATAAGGCTGCTGAAAAAAGTGCTTTATGCAGTGAACCAAAGGGTGAAGTTGAGCCAAAGAGCGAAGATGAAATAAAAGATGAAGTGGAAAAAATTTATAATTTGCGGTCAAAGGCATTTGTTACCCATGATGCAAGTGAGCTGCCAAAGCTATTCGATACCTCTCAAAGATATGGCAAATGGGCATTAGAGCATGAATTGAAACGAATAAGATATTTAGATAAGTGGTCTTCTGAAAGAGACATTGAGTTTAGAAATGTAGAAAGTACAGTAAGAATAAAAAATAGTAAGATGGAAGGTAACAAGTTAAAGCTTTATCTTGAGGAAAGTTATAAATTTGAGTATATGTACACGGATGATGAAGAACCAGTATTAAATGCTTTTGGGGTAGGGATAAGGCATTGGGTTACACTTATTAATAAAGAAGATAATTGGGTAGTTTATAACGATTGGTATACAGATTGCTTTGAGGATGCACTTTCGTCCACTGCTAGTGCAGTGAGTAATGGAGAAATTGACAGCTACACATTTATACAATATATCAATGAGTTTACTTTAAAAATGAAGCCATATTATGATAGGCAAAAGGCAGTAGAGTATGCAGATAAGTATTGTGGGGCTGCCTGGGGAAACGGAAATAACTATAAATATAATAGTAAATATGCTGATTATACAGGAATTGGCGGTGACTGCACAAACTTTATTTCCCAAGTTATTGGGGATAAAGAGGGTGGAGGGCTTCCTTTTGATGGTGCATGGTATCATACTTATCCAAAGCATGGCAGAGGAAGCGGAACAAAAGCTTGGTTAAATGCAGGTGCATTTAAAAATTATCTTATTTATAGTGGAAAAGGTAGTTTGATTAGGAGAGGAACTTTTCAGGAGATAGTAAAATCGAGTGAGGGAAATATGTCTGGAGCATTAGGAAGTCTTCAACTGGGAGACCTTATTTGTTATGAAAAAAATGGGGATATAGATCATTTTGCAGTAGTAACAGGAAGGGATTCCCATGGATATCCATTGGTTAATTCTCATACCACAGATAGATACCATGTTCCATGGGACTTAGGCTGGGGAGATAAGGGAATAAAGTTTTTGCTTATACACATTAATGGATAAAAAATATTGCGTTTAAAATTAATTTTAAACGCAGCGTTTTTTGTACTGGAATTCGCAATCCGCAATTTAAGAAAAATGCGTACTAAAACCAATTGAGAATTGAGAATTGAGAATTGAGAATTAAGAATTGAGAATTAAGAATTAAGAATTAAGAATGAAGAATGAAGAATGAAGAATGAAGAATGAAGAATGAAGAATGAAGAATGAAGGTTAAGAAATTCAGCTTTGCTGAATTTCTTTTTAAAACTAAGCATAACCGGTAAGGACTATAAGGTTTCGATTTAATTTCCGCTTTTAATTCTCAATTCTCCATTCTCCATTCTCAATTCTCAATTATAAAACTGCTTCACATTTTTTTACAATTGCGAATTACAGTTTCTTTATACTATATTATTTTGTAGAAATTAATCATTTGTTTTTTGGACCTTTTTATTCAGCACAGATATACTTGTTAGGGATATTAAAATGCATAGCGGTATCATAAAAAATGTAATATAGGTTCCAAGTTTATCATTCATGTATCCAAATAAAAATCCAATAATCATAGTTACAACAGATGCAAGAGGGATAATAATTCCTGTTATATAGGCTGTATTTTTTTTGAATACACTGTTTATTGTAAGAACTACAGTTGGATAAACTATTGAGAAAAAGAGGCCTGATAGTGATATTAAAAACAGCCCTTTCTCTTTTAGTAAAATTCCTGCTGTAAAAAGAAGGAAGGCAGCAATCATGGATTTTATAACAGTTTTGAAGTATCCAAACTTTTCTACTACAAATCCTCCAAGCAGTCTTCCTACTGAAAATACTGCAAAAAAGATAAATGTGTAATTTGAACTATTTGCTTCTGTAAAACCGTTAAAATTATTCATTATGTAATTTATAAGCCATTTTCCTGTATTTGTTTCTGCTGCAACATAGGTGCCAATGGCTATTATATATAGATAAATTAGTTTATTTTTAAATATTTTGCTTTTACTTACATTATCTTTACTTTTACTTATTGAAACTGTTGGGAACTTAGCAAATAGTGTCATTATAAATGAAAAAGTACAAAATAATGCTAAATATAAATAAATACTTCTCCAGTCTGTTCCCTTGGCTATTAGGGTTCCTGTAATTTTTTGAGAAAAAGAAGATCCAAGCCCATAGAAAAAGTGAGTAAGATTCATTATTACCGCCTGCATGCTGATGAATACTATAGGTATAACTGTGCTTTCAAGTATTGTTAGTGTGCCAATGCCTGAATTGATTATAAAAAACACAATAATCAATGATACATAACTATGAACTCTCGTTCCCATGAAAAATGCCAATGTAAGGAGGGAATATCCAGATATGGTTAATACTTTATAGCCATATTTACTACATATTATGCCTCCTATATAGCCGAAAATTATATACCCCAAAGAGGATATGGCAATTAAAGAGGATATCTGTGTATTATTTAATGAAAATTCACTTTTAAATGTAGGAATTAAAGCACCTATAACATTATCTGAAATTGAAAATAATATCATCATTGAAAACAAACAAATTGCAAAATAAGTCCGATTTTTTTTGCTCAAATAAACACCCCCCTATATAATGCTTTGTAGAAAAGCTTATTTTAAATATCAGCAGCCGATAAATCAATTTTATCTATAATAGCACTATTAGTAAAGAGAAGAAAAGGTAATTTGTTCATTAATGATTTTAAGTTGTGAATTATAGAAAATATGGTATAAAATAAAATAGATGAAAAGTTTTAAAATACTGTTATAATATATCTTTAGTGTATCTTAAAATGAGTGGAGATGATTAGATGGTTTCATTAATCAAAAATGAGTTTTTAACACTTAAAGTAGAATCAAAGGGAGCTGAAATGATAAGCTTAAAGGATAATATGGATTCAACTGAATATATATGGCAGGGGGATCCAAGCGTTTGGAATAGGCATGCCCCAATACTATTCCCCATAGTTGGAAAACTAAAGGATAACAAATACAAAATTGATGGTACTGTGTATGAAATGAGCCAGCATGGATTTGCAAGGGATATGGAATTTAATCTTACAGAGCAAAAGGATAATAGGTTAAAATATGAACTTAAAAGTGATGAAGAAACTTTAAAAAAATATCCCTATAAATTTAAATTAACAGTAGAGTATATATTAAATAAAAATAAAGTAGATGTTGTTTATAGCGTGGATAATGCGGACAAGAAAACTATATGGTTTTCTATTGGTGGACATCCTGGTTTTAGATGCCCTATGTTTGAAGGCGAGAGATATGAAGATTATTATTTGAAATTTGAGTATAAGGATACTGCATACAGGTATTTTGCAGATGAAGGACTTGTTTCTGATAGAAAAGCACTTTGCTTTAATAACGAATATAAATTATTCCTTTCAAGGGATATCTTTAATGAGGATGCTTTTATATTTAAAAATTTAAAATCAAAAAAAGTTGTACTTAAAAGTGTAAATAAAAGAAGAGAAATAGAATTTGATTTTAATGGATTTCCATACCTTGGGATATGGTCAAAACCTGATAAAGAAGCTAATTTTGTTTGTATTGAGCCGTGGTGCGGAATTGCTGATAATAAAGAAACAGATGGGAATTTTAAAAATAAAGAAGGAATTATATCCTTAAATCAAGATGATAAATTTAATTGCAAATACAGCATTAAAATCAATAGGTACTAAGGGCGTGATATCCGTTATTCCCCGCCTTAGGCGGGGAATAACGGATGGTAGCTATCGGGTATACAAATAACTAAAATATTTTTTTGCTGCTGTAATAGAAAATACAGTAAAGCTGCTTGAAAGCTATCTAATATAGCGGTGAAGTTTAAAAATAAGGGTGGGGAAATGTATGGAATACAAGATTAATAATGGTACAGTTAAAATATTTGCTAAGGATAAAAAGCAAACAGTAAATTTTGTTAATTCATATATAGTAAATATCTATGAGGATGATGGGAAAGAAAGAGAGCCATCCTATGCGGTTTCAGAAAATCTTCATGTTTTTAATGACTTTGAAGCTAAATTCGATAATAACTTTCTATTTTTAAGTACAGATAAATTGACTTTAAAAATTGATGAAGATTTAAAAATAAGCCTTTACGATAAGGATGGATTCCTTTTATGCGAAGACTATGATGGTGAAAGAAAGCCTTTTATAAGAAGAGGGGACGGCGACTTTAATTCTGGAGAAGGGCATAAATTAGAAAAGGATCAAGAAAAACATAAAGTTGAAGTATTAAAAAGAATGTTTGGAAATGAATACTTTTATGGCCTTGGTGAAACAACAGGTCACATAAATAAAAAGGGATACAGCTATATAGGATGGAATAGCGATAACCCCAGTCCTCATACTGAAAATTTTAAATCTTTATATAAGGATATTCCGTTTTTTATTACGCTGAGGGAAGGAAAGGCCTTTGGAATATTCTTTGATAATACCTATAGATCTTATTTTGATTTTGGAAAAGAAAACAGCAACTATTATTATTTTGGCGCAGATGGAGGACATAAAAACTATTATTTTATAGTTGGACCTGAAATAAAGGATGTAATTGAAAATTATTCTTATCTTACAGGAAGAACCCCCCTCCCTCCAATGTGGGCTCTTGGATATCATCAGAGCAGATGGAGCTATTCACCAGATAAAAGAGCAAATGAGGTTGCAGAAAAGTTTAGAGAGGAAAAAATTCCATGCGATGTTATTCATCTTGATATAAATTATATGGATGGATATAGAGTATTTACATGGGGATTAAATAAATTTAATAACCCTAAAGAATTTGTGAAAAAATTAAAACATAATGGATTTAAGCTGACAACAATAATTGACCCTGGTGTTAAAAAGGATGAAGATTATTTTATGTATAAAGAAGGAGTAGAAAAGAATTATTTTGCATTAAATAAAGATGGCAGTATATATGAAAATAAAGTATGGCCTGGGGATGCAGTTTTTCCTAACTTTTTAAGAACAGATGTCAGAAGCTGGTGGAGCGAAAAGCATAAATTGTTAGCTGATACAGGTGTTTTGGGGGTATGGGATGACATGAATGAGCCGGCATCTTTTGAAGGACAAATACCAGAAGACGTTGTCTTTAAAGATGATAACGGGGAAATTAAATTTCATTCTGAGATTCATAATATATATGGACTTTTAATGGCAAAATCTACTTACGAAGGTATGAGAAAAGCTTCAAATAAAAGACCTTTCGTACTGACAAGAGCCTGCTATGCAGGTGCTCAGAAATATACTGCTGTTTGGACAGGGGATAATCACAGTATATGGAATCATTTAAAGATGTCCATACCTATGCTTTTAAATCTTGGAATGTCTGGAATGGCCTTTTGCGGCACTGATGTTGGAGGATTTCAGTTTGACTGTACTCCTGAACTTCTTATGAGGTGGGTTCAGGTAGGGTGCTTTACACCATTTTTTAGAAACCATTCCTGCATTTATACAAGGGATCAGGAACCCTGGACCTTTGACGAAAAGACTGAAGAGGTTTATAGAAGATATGTAGAATTAAGATATAAGCTGCTTCCATATATATATAACTTAATGAAGGAAGCTGAAAATAAGGGATACCCTGCTTTAAGGCCATTATTTATGCATTATCAGGATGATGAGGAAACTTATGAAATAAATGATGAGTTTTTATTTGGAGAGGAAATCCTTGTTGCTCCTGTTGTTATTCAGGGCGCTAAAAAGAGGATGGTATATCTTCCTGGGGGAAAATGGATAGATTACTGGACTGAAAAGGAATATGAAGGTAAAAATTATTATATAATCAACGCACCTATTGATATTTGCCCTATGTTTGTAAAATCTGGGAGCATTATTCCAGGATATCCGCCAATGCAATATGTGGGTGAAAAGAAAATAGAAGAAATTACATTAGATATTTATAAAGGAAATGGAAACTACTCTTATTATGAGGATAATGGAGAAGATTTTAAGTATAAGGACGGGGAATATAATTTATATGAATTTGAGATGAAGGAAGATAGCGCGAAAGTTATTATAAGCTTTAAGAATATTCATAGAGGATATGGGGACGGAGCAAAAACATTTAAGTTTATAGTTCATAATGTTAACGCAAAAAGTATCGCGGTAGATGGGGAGACCCATTTTGTAAGTATTGGAAATGATCTTATTTTTAATTTAAGTGCTAAGGATGAAGCTTTAGTTAGAATAATTAAAGGTTAATTACCTTATTCCATTAAACTGAAACTGAAAAGCTTCAGTTTTTTTTAGTGTGCCCAGCATGGGCAATAACTTGGTGGTGAAAGCCCACTACGGA
>ENA-UOOK01004496-UOOK01004496.1-fermentation-metagenome-genome-assembly--contig:-NODE-4496-length-14888-cov-4.165240_pt1 | contig 14888 bp, 11 predicted proteins | sample MGYA00245777_ERZ724023 | MGnify/ENA primary metagenome ERZ724023 (study PRJEB28704, sample SAMN03018312) | fermentation metagenome | biome: anthropogenic terrestrial biome; feature: soil; material...
CCCGTTACGAAAATTTATCTGATGAAAAGAAAAACTTAATGATGGGGAGATTTCAAAAAATCCTTAGAGCTAGAAATTTCTCTACATTTAAAGAATACTATGATTTTGTTTCAAAGGACTCATCAGGTGAAGCACTAAGCGAATTAGCAAATTCAATTTCGACTAATCATACTTTCTTTTATAGAGAAAATGATCATTTTGAATATTTTCTTAAGACTGTACTACCAGAGGTAACTTCCACTTTAGTATCCCAAGGTTCTAAAGACCTTAGAATATGGAGTGCTGGCTGCTCAAGCGGTGAAGAACCTTATGATTTGATGATGCTTATGCTCGAATATTTCGGTAATGACTACAAAAATTGGACTGCTGGGATATTAGCCACAGATATTTCTGAAAAAGCATTAAATATTGCTCGCAAAGGCGTTTATTCTGCTGATAGAATTCATAATCTACCAGAGCTGTATAAAAAGAAATATTTTAAGAAAGCAGGGAATGAATTCGAAATAATAGACAATATTAAAAATGAAGTAGTGTTTAGAAGGTTTAATTTAATGAATCCTGTTTTTACATTTAAAAAGAAATTTAATACAATCTTTTGTAGGAATGTGATGATATATTTTGATGAACCGACTCGTATTGAATTAGTTAATAAATTTTATAATTTACTTGTACCGGGTGGATATTTGTTCATTGGACATTCTGAAACATTAAAACGCGATACACATAATTTTCAATATATTAAACCAGCGGTATATAAAAAAGTATAATTTAGTTAGGAATAAATAGAATAATAGAAAATGAGAAAAATTAAAGTATTAATAATTGACGATTCAGCTTTGGTAAGAGATATATTACAAAAAGGTCTTTCAGCTGACTCTGGAATTGAAGTAGTAGGAGCAGCTCCTGATGTATATATTGGCAGAAATATGATTGTGGAATTACGTCCTGATGTCATTACACTTGACATAGAGATGCCAAAAATGGATGGAATTGAGTTTTTAAGAAAATTAATGCCTCAATACCCACTTCCAGTAATTGTAGTTTCTTCGCTAACTCAACGTGGAAAAGAAATTACAATGCAAGCATTAGAAGCAGGTGCTTTAGATTTCGTTCCTAAACCTGCTACAGACGTTGCTCGTGGATTAGCTGATATGATGTTAGAATTAAGAACAAAAATAAAAATATCTGCAAATGCTAACGTAGCACATTGGAAAAATAAAAGATTTGATTCTAACTCTACAAATAAATATTTTAATAATAAAGCTTTATCTGAATCTACTGATAAAGTAATTGCTATTGGTGCTTCCACCGGTGGTACAGAAGCTATTAAAAAAGTAATTACAGACTTACCTCCATCTACTCCGGGGATTGTGATAGTGCAACACATGCCTCCAGGATTTACAAAAACATTTGCTGAGAGACTTAATGAAACTTGCTTGATGCAAGTAAAAGAAGCCGAAAATGGCGACCGTATCGTTACTGGACGAGTTTTAATAGCTCCTGGAGATTTTCATATGAAAGTCGTTAGACGTGGTGGGCATTATTTAGTGGAATTAAATAATCAAGAAAAAGTATCCGGACATAGACCATCAGTAGATGTATTGTTTCATTCTGTCGCTCAAAATGTAGGTCGCAATGCTTATGGAGTGATTTTAACAGGTATGGGTTCAGATGGCGCTAAAGGTCTAAAAGCTATGCGTGATGCTGGAGCTAGAACAATTGGTCAAGATGAATTAACTTGTGTAGTTTATGGAATGCCAAAAGTAGCTTATGAATTAGGTGGAGTAGAAAGACAAATAAGATTAGATAATATTACTCAAGAACTTATCAATCTATATAAAAAAGATAAAATATAATATTAAAATTTATATACAATAATTTTTAATATTTTCGGTTATAAATGTATAATCAAATTGAATTTAAATAATAAAATAGAATAAAAGTATGAAAACTTTAGTTGTAGAAGATCATTATATTACAGCTCAATTAATGAAAGAGATTTTAAAATCTTATGGTAAATGTGAAACAGCTGAAAATGGTGAAGTAGCTTTAGATATATTTAAAAAAGCATTAATGACCAATGAGCATTTCAATGTAATTTTCTTAGATATTATGATGCCCGGAATGAATGGGAAAGAAGTATTAGAGAAAATTAGACAATTAGAAGAAGAATATGGACTAAGTGGATTAGATGGTGTGAAAATCATTATGACTACAGCTATGGATGATGCAAATACTATTCTTTCAGCTTTTAAATCACAATGTGATGGTTATATTGTGAAACCAATTAGTAGGCAAATTATTGCTGATAAATTAAAAGAATTAAATCTAATATAATTTATTTTTTATAAATAAAAATGCTTTAATCTTCTGGTATGAGGATAAAGCATTTTTTTGTTTATACTATGAAATAAAAATTATTCTCCGATTATTTTTTTCCTATACTTTTTTAATAAATAAAAGCCAAATATTGAAGTAATTATATTTGCAAGCATAGAGGCTAAGAAAATACCATCTACTTGCATTAATGAAGTAAATAAATATGCTAATGGTATATAGACTATAAATACCCTTGTGAGAGTAAGAATAGCAGAATGGAATGGCTTTTTGAATACATTTAAGGTTACACCTGTCACAAAAATATATCCTAAAAATGGGTAACTAAATGGTAAAAAATTAAAATATGATCTAAAGTGTTGAATTACAATTGGGTCATTATTAAAAATCAAAATTAATTTATCCGAAAAGAAAAACAATACTAAGAACAGAAATGCTCCCCAATATGTTGAATATTGTATGGATTTGCGAAGTCCTGTTTTTATCCTTCCGAATTGTTTTGCCCCTAAATTTTGCCCTATAAATGGAGACATGGCAACAGCAAACGACATCATCACTGTCAAAGCTAAAGATTCGATTCTCTCTGCTACTGATAAAGCTGCAACGGCTTCTTTTCCATAATAAGATGCTAAGTGAGTAATTATGCTAAACCCAAGTGGCAAAATAATATTTGTTAAAGCATTAGGTAATCCAATATATAATATATCTTTCCAACTATTTAAGACATCTTTTATTTTTGGCAATGATAAATCAATAATTTTATCTTTTTTTATTAATATATACAGTGCAATAATTACAATAAAAATCCTTGAAGCAATTGTTGCTACTGCTGCTCCTCTAAATCCGAGTGCTGGGATGGGACCTAATCCAAAAATGAATATTGGATCAAAAATTGTATTGAATAATAATACTAAAAGCATCACATTTGCAGCTGATTTAGTATTACCAATTGCTGTCATTGCATTATTACCAATCATTGGAAAAACTACAAAAATCGATCCAAGCAACCAAATATGTACATATTCTTTGATTAATATTAAAATCTCTGGAGGAGCTCCCAAAGATGTAAAGATTAAGTCATCAAATAAATAAGTAATTATTGATAATATAAATGTTATACAAATTCCAAGCATGATAGCATCAGTTGTAAGGCGCCTCACACTCTTAATATCTCCAGCTCCAAAAGCACGAGCAGAAAGGGCAGATGCACCATTAGCTACACCTAAAATAATTCCATTGAAAAACATAATCAACGGAAAAATAAAACCGAAAGCAGCTAATGCGTGAGTACCTAATTTGCCGATAAAAAAAGCATCTACTAAGCTGACACCAACTACACTTAAAAAGCCATACATCATTGGTAGAGATAGCTGCATAATTGCTTTTGATTCTTTTTCTTTGAGTATATTTGTACGAGATTTCATTTAATGAAAATATAGAAATAATAAAAAAATTTGATAAAAAGTTAGGTTCAAATTACGTAAAATTGAATTTCACTCGAAATTCAGGTGAGTATAAAATGAAGAAATATAAGAAGTTTGAGTAGTAGAATTATTTTAATAATATTACAAATATGAAGTATTAGACTTTATTTTATCTAATCCAATTCTTTTAATAGATGAGTTATTAAATCTTTTGTCGAATTGTTCTTTATCTAAATTTTGTAAATAATCATTTTTAAGGGAAATATCATTATTTCTAGGAGTAAATTCTTTGATTTTTGAAATTGGTCTATTTTTATTGTAAGGGCATACGTTTTGACAAATATCGCAGCCGTAAATATATCCGCTCAAATTAGTATTTATATTAATATATTCTGATTTTTTATCTTCAATATTTAAGAATGCTATACATTTTCTAATATCGATGATTTTGTCGCTGACAATTGCTTGATTAGGGCAAGAATTAATACATTTTTGACAAGCTCCACATAAATTTTTATGTGGAGGGTCGGGTTCAATTACTAATGAAGTGAAGATAATTCCAAGAAATATCCATGAACCAAATTCAGGAGAAATAATTAGACTATTTTTACCTATCCAACCAATTGAACACCTTTCAGCCCAAATTTTTTCAAATACTTTTCCTCCATCAACTGAAATAAAGCAATTTGCGCTATAATTTGTTTTTAAGAAATTAGCAATTTCATTTGATTTATTTTTAACAATTTGATGATAATCATCACCCCAAGCATGCCGAGAAATTTTGCCAGTTTGATTATCTGAATGCAGAAAAGATGTATTATAATTAACAGCTATAGCGATAACTGATTTAGCATTTTCTAGCAAAAGTTTAGGATTTGATTTTTCTTTTATATTCTTTATGAGATAATCCTTATTTGCAAAGTATCCCTTTTTGAATGATTGTAAACTAATTTCGCTTTCAAATTCTAAGGAATCGACTTTCGCAAACCCAATTTTATCTATTTCTAACTCTATAGAAAAGTCAATTATCTCTTGCTTAATATTTCCCATTTATTATAGATAAATGACTTTATCAGAATTAATTGATTCAATTGCAGCAAAAGTGGCTAATGTAGTTTTTCGAATTGAATTATATGAAATAGGCATTTCAGTACCTTTTTCTATTGAATTGATTACTGCTTGAACTTCTTCTAAATGTCCTTTTTTTCCATCAAACTTTTGTAATTTAGTTTTACCATTTCTAATGAGAGTAACTTCATCAAAGTTATTCATAATTGCGATTGAATTTTCGCAAAATACTTCGCAATATTCTTTTGAAAATGAAGTATCGCCATTTGAATAATAAAGTAATGTGCCAGAGCTACCATCACTAAATTTAATAATTATAGAAGAGTTATCATAATTATATTCGTTAGAATTATCAGAACTAAGACATTTAGCATATACACTCACTGGCACAGCGTTAGTAATATAACTCATGCAATCAATAAAATGACATGCTTCTCCAATGATACGACCATTTCCTTGATCTGGTTGATATAACCAATGAGTGCTTGGAATTGTGCCGGCATTAACTCTGTAAAGAATATTCATCGGAGCACTTCTCCCATTGAAGAATGAAGAAATTGCATTAAATGGTTTAGAAAATCTACGATTAAAACCTACGAACACTTTGCCTTTGTATTCTTCCACAGCTTTATCAATTTCTTCTAGCTGTTCTCTATTGATACATAGTGGCTTTTCTACAAATATTGGTTTATTAGCTTTTATTGCAGAAAGCACATATTTGAAGTGAGAATTATGTTGAGTAGAACAAAAGATGACATTAGTCTTTTGTGAATTAATAATAGAATCGGAATCAGTGGTGCATTCAACAAAACCGAATTTATTTGCCACAGTTTTTGCATTAACAGGTGTAGCAGTAGAAACGCTAATTAATTGAGCATTTGTCTTTTTTAATGCTGGTATTAAGTAGTTTTGACCAAAAGTACCGGCACCAATGAAACCGACACAAATTGATTTTGCTAATGGATTGTTTTTATATGTTTTAATTACTTTATCGAAAGGATATTCCTTGTCATTATATTTTATAAGTATTCCCAAATATTTTTCATTTGATTCGCCTGTGATTAACTTATATGCATCTGGAGCATTTTTAAGTTCGAAAATATGGGTATTTAAGTCTCTTACATTTAATTTGTTTTCAGCAATTAATTGTAATATAGCTTCCATATTTCTATTTTCAGTCCATCTGACAAATCCAATGGGATAATCTTGCCCAAGCAATTCATAATTAGAATCATATCTACCGGGACCATAGCTACAAGAAATCTTAAAATTAATTTCTTTCTCATAAAATGGTGATCTATTAATATTCATACCTACTGCACCAACTACAACGACATTACCTCGTTTTCTCGCTAATTTAATAGCAAAGTCTACAGGTTGATTTGATGAAGTGGATGCTGTAATTATTACAGAATCGAAACCATAGCCATTTGTAAAAGATAATAAATTTTTAATATATTGTTCATTATTTATAAAACACTCATCTACACCAAATGATTTAGCTAATTCAAAAGATGAATCATTAATATCTAATCCAACTACTTTACAACCAGATGCCTTAAGCAGTTGTACTGTAACTAGACCAATTAATCCTAGTCCAATAACTGCAACATTTTCACCGATTTTAACGTCTGCTTGCCTCACACCTTGCATAGCAATTGAGCAAACAGTAGTATATGCAGCATCTTCGAAAGATACATTTTCAGGAATTTTTGTAGCTAAATTTTTTGGAACAGTAATTATTTCGCCATGAACTGCATATCCAGCTCCAGCACAAGCTACTCTATCCCCAGGAGAAAATTCAGGACAACGAGATTCTATTACAATCCCGGAAGAGCTATAACCAAGAGCTTTAAATGAATCTAATTTTGAAAATACCTTTTGTACAGTGTGAATTAAACCTTCTTTCTTAACATAATCTAATACTAACTTTACTTGTTCAGGTTGTTTTTTAGCTCTTGCTATTAAGGAGCCTTGTGCATTTGAAACAGATGTTTTTTCAGTTCCAGCACTTATTAAAGAAAATTTATTACGTACTAAAATTCCATTATCTATACATTGCGGAGGTGGAAGCTCTTCCACTTGCATATTTCCATTTTTTTGGTATTGAACTATTTGTTGCATTTAATATTTCTTGCTGTACTTTTTAATATTTGATATTTACTTTTTTATATAAATAATTGCAAAAATAATTAATATTTTAGATTTTTAGCTAAAAATATGATATTTTAGATTACTTTTATTTTTTACATTTCAATTCAAATAGACCTTTAAAAATAAAACATGTTTAGTTATATATACACATTAAGTAAATTAGGGATAATTACAACTTTTTATAGTTTATATTCATCTTTTAAAGGACGTAATGGAAATTCGGATTTATATTTACAGACAGCATATAAATGGGCAGAAAAAGTTATTAAAATTCTAAAAATCAAAATAACTGTAAATGGAAAAGAATTATTAAATAAAAATTCCAATTACGTTTATATTTCTAATCATTTAAGTCTAATAGATATTCCGGTATTAACATTTGGACTAAATGATAATTTTAGAATAATTTACAAAAAAGAGCTTGAGAAGATACCTTTGTTTGGACTAGGTATGAAATACTCTCCTTTTATTCCAGTAAGTAGGGAAGGTGGAGCTGAAGCAAAGAAAACACTTTCGAGTGCTATCGAAGCAATGAAAGAAAATAAAAGTATTTTAGTCTTTGCTGAAGGTACTCGCTCCAAAGATGGAACTTTAGGTGAATTTAAACGAGGGGCTTTTCTATTAGCAGAAAAAGCTGAAAAACAGGTAGTACCTGTTACAATAAAAGGTACTAATTTAGTACTTCCAAAGGGAAAATTTAATTATAAAAAAGGAGTGAATGTGGAAATAATTATTTCTGCTCCTATGGATTTACCCGAAATAAAGAATAAAAAAACTATGGCTGATTTTATTCAAGAAGTAAGAGATAAAATATATCAAAATACAATTAAATAGAGTAAAAAAAATGAATTATGCAATTTTATTAATATCAATAATATTTAATGCAAGCTCAGGAATATTACTAAAATATTCTTCATTTTTAGAATCACCCAAAAAATTCTATATAATAGGTAGTGGTTTCTTATGTGCTTCGATTAGTGCTATTTTATATACTAAAGCACTTGAGACATTATCTATTGGTACTGCAACTACTATTAGCTCAGGGTTAGTGATTTTCACTTGTAGTATTGCAAGCGTTTTTATTTTTAATGAAAATTATTCATTAACTAAAATAATGGGTGGAGTCTTAATCTTTGTAGGAATATTTTTTCTATTTAAATAATTTGAATTAAATATTAATAACTAATTATAAGAAAATTATGGAATCAATAGCTGAATTTTGGAGATTAGCTGGGTTGAGATACAAATCTCATCCATGGCATGGTGTGGAAATTGGCGAAAATGTACCCGATATGGTGAATGTATATATTGAAGTCGTACCAACTGATACTATGAAATATGAATTAGATAAAGAAACTGGATATCTTAAGATCGATAGACCTAATAAATTTTCAAGTTTTATTCCGGCACTATATGGTTTTATTCCGCAGACTTATTGTGGACATTTTGTTGCTCAATTGTGTAATATGAAAAACAATAGGAAAGATATTATTGGCGATTCAGATCCATTAGATATTTGTGTCCTAACAGAAAGAAATATTATGCATGGTGATATTTTGCTGAAAGCTGTACCTATTGGCGGATTTAGAATGATAGATGGAGGTGAAGCTGATGATAAAATAATTGCTATTTTAAAAGGCGATGAAGTATATGGGCATTGGAATGATATTGATGATATACCTGATTCTTTGATTCATAGGCTAAAACATTATTTTTTAACTTATAAAGATATGCCCGGACTGCATACTCCAAGATGTGTAATCACTCATACTTATGGTAGAGAAGAAGCTCATGATGTTATTAATAGAAGCAGAAAGGATTATTTAAAGAAATTTGGGAAATTAGAAAATAAATTATCTGTTGCAGCAATTGAAGCATTCGTTTTTGCTGAAGAAATGCTAAGTAAAAAGAAAAATTTAACTACAAACAGAAAAGATTATATCTAATTTTGCTATTAGAAATTTTTAGATTTTATTTTTTATTTTTTTATGGATAGAGTAATTGTAATTGGTGATATTCATGGATGTGTTAATACTCTAAAGGAATTACTCTATAATATTATTAAAATCAATAAATCTGATAAATTAATATTTTTAGGTGATTACATTGATAGAGGATTACATTCGAGGGAAGTAATCGATGAATTAATTTATTTAAAAAATAATAATTATAATACTATCTTTCTGCGAGGTAATCACGAGCAAATGCTTTTGGATACCTACTTTCATCCTGAATTATATCCTCAATGGTTAATAAATGGTGCTGCAAATACACTAAGTTCTTTTAGGATTAACAATATAAAAGATTTAGACGAAAACTATTTGAGGTTTTTCCAGTCAACTAAGTTTTATTATGAAATTGAAAATTATGTAATTGTTCATGCTGGTCTAAATTTTGAATTAGAAAATCCATTAAACGATATTATCTCTATGCTTTGGACTCGGAATTTATCTATAGATAAAAGTAAAATAAATAACAGAAAATTAATTGTAGGGCATACACCAAAGTTAATTAGTGAAATCAAAGAATCAATTTACAAAGGAGATACAATTTTTTTAGATGGAGGTGTCGTCTATAATGATATGAAAACAGAATCAGGAAAAGGAAATTTGGTAGCCTATGACTTAATAAATGATGAATTATTTTATTTAGAAAACTCCGAAAAATAGGTAAATTCCTATTCCAAAATTAATAAAAAATATAGTCAATTTTTTCTTTTTAAATATTTTTTTTTATGATTAGAAAATTTATTAATTTGCATTAATAAATTTAACAGTTTTGATTTTATTTGTAAATAAATAAAATTTAAACAATTACATATTAAATTGGGGAATACGATGAAAACTAAATTACTATATTTATTTTCTTTTATGGGCTTGTTTATTATCTTTATTAATCTGCCTCTTAAAGCTCAAATCAGTTCATCAGAAGGAACGAATTTCTGGGTTGCTTTTCCTTATCTAATTTCCGATGGACTTAATACACCACGTAGTACAGAATCTAATTCAATATTTCAATTATTTATTAATTCAAAGACTAAAAATACTCTTCAAATTTACGATAGTAAAGGGCTATTAATAATATCCAATATTATTGTGAATGCAAATGAAGATAAAATAATTGCGATTCCATTAAATTATATGGTAGATCAATCAGAAACTACTCAAAACAACAATAGCATAAGAGTCGTGTCTGAGAAACCAATTTCTGTAACTGCTCATGTAGGATCTAATGCATATTTTGAATCCTATAGTATAATACCATCTAATAACTTGGGATATAATTATTATACTGCTAATTTATATCAAGATTATTATAAAAATACTTATAATAAATTTATCCAGTCTCCTGGGCAAATAATACTACTAGCTACAGAAGATAATACTAATATTACTTATTCTCCAAAGGCAAAAACTAGGTTAGTAGAAACCGGGCAATCGCGAACTATTAATTTAAATAAAGGTGAGACTTACTTAATATTAGCTGACACACTTAAAAGTCTTACACATAATTATATTTCTGATTTAACTGGAACTTACATTTCAGCAAATAAAAAAATTGCTGTTTTCTCTGGGCATTGTAGGGTTTCCTTTCCTGCGTATGGAAGTACAATTTATTCGACTTTGCAATTTGCTTATCCAAGAAATTTAATGATTGAACAAATGTTACCTGTGGATTTATTAGGAACCACAAATATCACTGTTCCATTTGCTTTTGAAAAAAATCGCACATACTTAAATAAAACTTCTTATGAAAAAGGTGATTTAATTAGAATTATCGCCACTCAAGATAATACGGAATTATATATTTATAGTAAATATACCGGGCAAAAAGAAGTTATAAAAGATGATATGAAAGCTGGTGAAATCTATGAAAATGCTGAACAACAAGAACCTGAAGTTTATTATAGCTCTAAGCCTGTTGCAGTCTTTCAATATGCAAAAACTTACTTTAATCTTTGGCCCTGGGGGTATAAGATAAATCCTGAAGTTGAATCAGATAAAGATGATAATGATTTGCAATATGGCACAAGGGGTAGTACTGGCATGTTAATTAGAGTTACTCCAAACGAGAGATGGGTAAATTATTGCTCATTTACATCGTTACAGAATTTAATTCCTCAATATTTTACTATGGTTTTTCGAAAAGGGACTGATTCTTTAATAAAATTCGACAATCAATTATTGACTTATAAGTTTTCAACAGAAATAAAAAATATACCATTTTCGGACTATTCATATATAGCATTTACTTCTCTATCTGGGGTTCATATAGTAGAATCAATTAATGAAGACATTAAATTTACTGTATATGCATACGGATATTTAATTGGAACAGAAAAGGGTACAAGTCATGGATTTACTCCTGGTATGGATTATTCTGAGCATTGTGTAGATACATTATTAATGAGTTATACTCAACCAAAACACAATGAATTCACTGGTACAGTAAACGCAATTGACTTGTACGATGGAAAATCGTGTTCAGCTGTAAATTATATTAAAAATATTGATTCTCTCAGTAAAAATGCAATTTTAGATTATAAAATAAATTCAAATTCTAAAAGCTGGGATTTCAATATTTCATTCCCTGATGAATTTGCTGATGGAAATTTAAAATTCATTGCAAAATCGAGCGGAGGAAGTACTATAGACACTAATTTTACGTATGATGCACCGGATTTGGAACTTAATTTACGTAGATTAGATTATTTCATTGAAAATACGAATATTGATTATACAAAATCAATAGCTATCAAAAATACGGGTGCTAATGAATTAAAAATTACCATTCCTGATATTAATAGCAAAAATAATTCTTTTAAAATTGCGAATCAAGATAAAAATATAATTCTACCTGCCGGCGCTGAATACACTATAAATATAATTGCAAGATTTCTTGAGCCAAGTACACTTGCTGACACTGCTGAAATGTATATTGATATAAATGATATTTCATATAAAGCTGTGAATCTTTATGCTTCTAATAATAGCATTGTGATTATTTCTGAAAATGTAGATTGGGAGAATGTACCTTATTTAATTAAAATTCCACAAATGAAATATTTTACTGTCTTAAATAGTACCTCTCAACAAATAAAAATAAAAAAAGTAGGATTCTTAAAAAATAAAGGTAATTTTGCTTTTGATGATTTAAATATTTCAAATAGTATTTTAGATGCTACTAATGACAATAATTTTACATTAAATTCTGGTGATTCTACAATTTTTGGAGTAAAATATACTCCTGATAATTTCACAAATACTTTAGATATAGATTCAATAGAAATACAATTAAGTACTGATAAAAACATTAAAGTTGAATTAAAAGGAAGTATTAACAAATCAAAATTAATAGTTACTCCTATAGATTATTTAGAATTACCTTATTATAAACTTGATTCTTTGCATTTTACTAAATTATCTATTACTAATAATTCATATTTACCATTTGGAATAAATTTGAAGAAAGGAACAATTACCAATTTTGCTGGTATTGTCAATAATAAGAATAATGCTTTAATTACAATTAATAAAAATTCAACTATAGATATTGATTTAGAATATAAAGTATCTAGCAGTTCAATAGACGATGTAGTTGATTCATTAATAATATCTTATAGGAATAATGAGTTTATATATAACTTGACAGCTATTAAATTTATCAATAGAATATCCAATAATATAATAGAAAATCTAAATATTCATTTACCAAAAGAATATTATACTTTAAATGAATTTATCATTTTTGATTTTGATAAAAACATCATAAGTAAAATTGAAATTTATAATGAAAAAGGTCAATTAATTAAAGATGGGACTTTTAATTCAAACATCTCGATATTCAATAGTTCTGACTTTATTCCCGGTAGATATTTCTACAAAGTATTAATTAAAGATCAGGAAATAAAAGGTAAATTCATTGTAAAATAAAACAAAATTAAGTCTCTATTCACAAGTTTTCTAGTGAGTAGAGACTTTTATTTTTACTTTAAAATACATTTTATTGTATTTTGCTTTATAATTCTATGTCTTTGATAAATATATCAGTTGAGCCTAATCTATCATTTACAAATTTACTAGAAATTTGAGAGACATTAGAATAAAAATTATTATCATTTAGTAATTTATCTATAATTCTAAATAATTCAATAGAATTTTCAATTGTAAATAAAGCTCCAATTGATTTAAGTTCTTTTGCATCAGGAGATTTCCTGATGTCTTTGCCTGTAATTAGAGGAATTCCATATCCTGCAGGTTCCGTTACAGAGTGTACACCATCACCAAAAGCACCACCAATATAGGCAATATCAGCGTTTGCATATAATTTCAATAAATTTCCGATACTATCGACGATAATAATTCTATCACCCAATTGGATTTCGATTTTTTCATTTTCATTAATTGAATTGATATTGCTAAGGAAAGTATATTTATTAAGTTTTTGAGTTAATTTGTCAAGATGCTCGCGAGTTGGTTCATGAGGGACTATAATTAATGATAATTTTACAATATCATTCTTAGCATTGATTTTCTTAACTGCCTCGAGGAGTAGATCTTCATCTTCTTCCCAAGTGCTTCCGGCTACTAGTACTTTTGATTTTCCGAATATAGTTTTGTCTAAAAATGGATTTTGAATTGATTCATTTACTTTCCCAAAAATTCTATCGAAACGTGTATCTGGTAAAAATTTAATTTTTTTGATACCGCACATATCTATAAAATATGGTAAATCTAACTTATTCATCACATAAATTTTTTTAAAGAAAGAAAAGCATCTTTTATAATAGAAATTTATGAATTTGTTTTGAGGTTGGCTAGCATTTAAGAGAAAAATCGGAATTTCTTTATTATGTAGTTCATTTAAGTAATTAAACCAAATTTCGTAACGAATGAAAATCGCAATATTTGGATTAATATTTTCAATGAATTTAATTGCATTCTCTTTATAATCTAATGGAAGATAAGTGATTAAATCAGCATATTCATAATTTTTTAGATTTTCATAACCAGAAGGAGAGAAAAACGTTAATATTATGTAGATATTAGGTTGAGTTAGTTTTATTTTTTCTATAATTGGGCGAGCTTGCTCAAATTCACCCATAGAAGCAACATGAAACCAAATTTTCTTTTTTGATATTGAATTATCAATAATTCCAAAATTATTAAGAAGATTATTTGCAATTATTTCTCTATTTTTGAGTTTCTTATTATTCTTTTGGAATTTAATATAGAGCTTTACAAGCTGAATAAATATTTTGTTATATAAGAAATCCATTTTCTTAGAACTTAATTAAAACAAATTACAAAATTACATAAGAAAAAATATAATTTCATATAAAATACAAATAAAGAGCTAAAAATGAAAAAATCTTTTGGTGCCAAAACGGCGTTATTTCCATTACCAGTTGTATTAGTTGGTACATACGTTAAAGACAACGAACCAAATTTAATGGCTGCTTCATGGGTAGGGATAATAAATAGTACTCCTGCAATGTTATCAATTAGTATACGCAAAGAAAGAGCTACATTTAAAGGTCTTGAATTAAATAAAGAATTTACTTTATCTTTTCCAAATACAAAACAAATTCACGAAACAGATTATTGCGGAGTATTTTCGCAAAAGAATACAGATAAAATATCTGATTTAGGATTAAAAGTAAGAAAATCAGATATAATAAATGCTCCTGAATTTGATGATTTTAACGTAACTATTTATTGTAAAGTTAAAAATAGTATAGATTTAGGGAGTCATAATATTTTTATATCAGAAATCATCGATTTAAAAGCAAATGAATCTATTCTAACAGATGATATTCCGGACCTAAAGAAAATTGACCCAATAATATATGATTCATTTTCGCGTTCATATTTTTCTATAGGTAATAAAATAGAACGTGCTTAT
>ENA-UOOK01004497-UOOK01004497.1-fermentation-metagenome-genome-assembly--contig:-NODE-4497-length-14884-cov-8.400364_pt1 | contig 14884 bp, 14 predicted proteins | sample MGYA00245777_ERZ724023 | MGnify/ENA primary metagenome ERZ724023 (study PRJEB28704, sample SAMN03018312) | fermentation metagenome | biome: anthropogenic terrestrial biome; feature: soil; material...
TGGGAATTGTGAGGCAGCAATGTAATCAAGTGCACTTTGTATAGCTTCAGCAACATCTGGGGATGAAGCCGAAGATGTACCAAACACCGTACAGAGACAGAAAAGCAGTACGATCAATAATTCGACTTTTTTAAGTTTCATAAGTATCTTTGGATCCGGGCGAATGACAATAAAGTTGGTTGATGTTTAATTATATTTATATTACTTACATATAAATTAATTTAGTTATAACGTTAGAATTTGTACAACTTTTAACAATAAATTTTAAATGAAATGAATTAACGCTATATAGAGAAATAATTGTTTTTTGAGGAATATTATTATATTCTATGAAAAATATAACTAACGTGAATCAACTCATTTACACTGTAAAGAATATGGATAACTCCCCCGGGAACCATACTTCGAAGAGAACTTATAATCTCAGGTTACCAGGCGTGTTCCGGACTATAAGTCTGGATGGTTCCGGCTGTAGATATAAACTTCCGTGTTCTAAATCTGAACGTTTTCTGGATCTAGGTCCGGACAAAAAATTCGGATAATTCAAGAAAAAATAGATGCATTAAAATAGATGCATTCATCCGGAGTATTAATTATGGCAACAGGTTTGACCGAATTATTAGATAATTTCGTGAAAACTCACGATAATCGCCAGTTGCTGGCATTACCCCTTGCAGTACTCGCAGTTTCTTTAGTAATACTGCTAGTTTCTTTTGTAAGCAGCGGGTCGCCGGTAATCCTGGGAATGGAATTCCAGGGCGGTACCCAGATTTCGGTAGAAACGACCGATTCTCCTGCTGTGCTTGAAAAAATGTATTCTTCTTATCCCATCATAGATGCCAGGCAGACCGGAAGCAGGGTTATCATGCAGTTTGGGGTTATGGATGAAGAACAGCAGCATCAGCTGGAAACAGATGTTATGGACCGCTATTCCAGTGTCCAGATCCAGCAGGTTGGGCCAGTCTACGGCCAGGATCTGCAAGTACAGGCTATTAAGGCCCTTATTATTTCCTTTATAGGGATGGCAATTGTAGTGTTCCTGATATTTAGGACTTTTATCCCTTCGGCTGCAGTAATACTCTCAGCCTTTTCGGATATCATGATTGCCGCTGCTTTCATGAGGGTTGCAGGGATCGAACTTTCCCTGGGAACACTTGCGGCTCTGCTTATGCTTATAGGTTATTCTGTAGATAGTGATATTCTGCTCACAAATAGAGTAATTAAACGTCGAGGCACGGTAGAAGAGAAAGTTTCCCGAGCTATGCATACAGGTATTACCATGACTACCACAACTCTTGCAGCGCTCGCAGTCATGTACCTAGTTTCGACTTTCTCCTATCTGGTCATTCCCTCATTCACACAGATTACTCTGCTTTCGCAGATTTCAATCGTGTTGATTGCGGGACTTTTTGCAGACATGATGAATACCTGGCTCCTGAATACGGGAATTTTACGATGGTATGTGATGAAGCCCGAATTCAGAGGGAGGTATAACAGATGAGCGATAAAAAAAGCCTTTTAAAAAATCCAAGAGTTATTATCTTCCTTCTCCTCCTTTTTGGCTCTATAGTGGCTATCCATCCAAGTTATACCCCCGGAGAGGGGATAACTACTAACCTTAATTTTGGGCTTGACCTGGAAGGCGGGTCCTGGCTCCAGATTAAACTTGAGGGAGCACTTGCCCAGATAGATGTGGATTCCGGAAAGTTAGTCAGCGGAATTGTCGAGCCTATAATTGGAGCCCCTATCGAGATTACAAAAAATAGCCTTGATGTCGGCGGCTCTGCCGATAAATCAGTCACGTTTACAACATCTGCTCAGGTAAGCGCTTCCCAGCTTGAGGCCCTGGGCACGGTAAGCGTGGACAAGTTGAGTGGGAGCAAAACTCAGGTGACTATCTCTGATACAAGTAAGGAAATTCTCGTCCGGACTTATCTTTCAAAAGCCCTTGATGCAGAAGTAGTTCCCATGAGTACTCAGAAAGGAATTGTCTACGAAATCAGGACTGGAGTCACTGAAGAACAGCTTCAGGCTCTACTGGAAAAAGTTGGAGGTTCAATCCACAAAAACGAAGATGGGACTTCAACTTATAAAGAAGGAGTCAGCAGTGAAACCAGAGACCTGACAAGGGACATCCTTAACGACAAGCTCAACTCTATGGGCCTTAAAGAAATTCCTGTCAGAACTGTAGGGGACGAATATATCCTTATTGATTTTGCAGGCATTGACCTGGCGACTGCCAAGGAAATAGCTGAAAAACCTGGAAAGTTCGAGATCAGGATTCAGACAACTGGAAATGCAACCGAACATGTCCTTTATGGCGATTCCATTCAAAGTGTGGGAATTCCAACTTACCATGACGAACAGTGGCATACTCCTTTTACCCTGAAAGAAGAAGGAGCCCGTGCTCTTCAGAAAATTGCACTCGAAACCGGGGCAATTGACGATCCGAATTCCCATTACCTGATGATGTATCTTGATGGAGTTGAAATATATGGAGCACCTTTAAGCTACTCTGCAGCCTCCAAACTGCGAGAAGGTCCTATCTATTCCTGGGAAGCTTCCACAGGCACTGATGAAGCTGCCAAAACCGAAGCTACTGCACTTCAGGTTCACCTCAGGGCAGGGGCTCTTCCTGTCAATGTGCAGCTTGTAGGTTCAGGACATGTGGATCCAAATCTCGGATCGCAGTTCAAAACTGCAGCCGTGATTACAGGTTTGATTTCCCTTATTGCAGTGGCAGCCGTGGTTTACTTCAAGTACAGGAGGCCTGAAATCCTTATACCCATGGTCGGAACTTCTTTCAGTGAAGTTATTATGATCCTTGGGGTTGCAGCATTGATAGGCTGGCAGCTTGACCTGCCTGCAATTGCAGGTATTATCGCTTCCATAGGTACTGGAATTGACCACCTTGTAATCATCACAGATGAGGTGCTTTACGAAGGCAAACTCCCTCCAACAAAGGTTTTCAAGTCCAGGATAGGAAAAGCTTTTGCAATCATTTTAGGGGCAGCTTCCACAAACATAATCGCCCTGTCTCCCCTGGTTGTAATGGGCTTTGGGTCCTTGAAGGGCTTTGCAATTACTACTATCATTGGTGTCTTCATAGGTGTGATTTTTGCAAGACCGGTATATGGTGTAGTAATCAAGGAATTCCTTCATGTAGATGAAAATGGAAATGGAAGCATAACCGAGTAAGTATTGAGGGAATAAAGTCTCTAGTGTCGCTCAATCCTAAAGGATCGAATGATTCTTAATGGTTGTAGCCAAGTTTATACGACATTTAATCGTTGAAGCGACACTAGAATTGATATTCAAAAACAAGGTGGAATGTATGCAGGATCTCTGGACTCTAAAATACAGGGCAGACACTCTTGAAGGGCTGCTTGGAAACGAACATGCTGTGAAAACGCTTTCCGAACTGGTCCGGTCCGGGACCCTTCCCCACCTCATTTTTTACGGCCCTGATAACTCTGGAAAAACGACGGCTGCTCTTGCTCTTGCCAGGCAGCTCTACGGAAATACCTGGAAGAACAACTTCGCATACTTTAATGCCTCGGATTTTTTCGACCAGGGAAAACGTTATCTTGTTAGGGATAGGCGTTTTGTCCGTTTTATTGGGACTGACGACCCGAAAAAAATCTACAAAAGCGTAATCGATATTTTTAAGGAAATCATTAACGAGTATGCCGGAATGGCCCCCCTTGATGCCGATTACAAAATAATCTATATCGATAATGCAGAATCCCTTAGTTCGGATGCACAGCATGCTCTCAGGCGGATCATGGAAAAATACAGTGCAACATGCAGGTTTATTCTTTCCACTACAAGACCTTCTAAACTCATTTCTCCCCTCCGTTCAAGGGGCCTTCAGGTCTTTTTTGCCTATGTTACGGATTCTCTCCTGAAATCTCATCTTGAGAGAATCGCTATTTCTGAAAAACTGAAACTTTCAAGCAGGGCACTTGATGCGATCCTTTATCTTGCTAAAGGAAATATTGCAAGAGCTGTCCTGACTCTACAGCTTGCCGCCCTGAAGGCAGATGGTGCTGAAATCACGGAAGAGATCGTCTTTGAAGCTACTATGAAAGGCAGGGATGAAACTGTAGATTCACTGCTTAAGGCTGCTCTTGCAGGTGACTTTTCCAGAGGGCGTCGGCTTATAGATGAAATGATTATTGAAAAAGGACTTTCAGGGACCGATATCCTTGAAGGGCTTACCGAAGCCCTTATAAATTCGGGAGAAACCGATGAGGTCGTTGCACGCCTTATTATAAAAATCTCAGAAACCGATGCCATGCTTACAGGCGCTGCCAGTGAAAGGATCCAGCTCGAAAAACTGATTTCCATATTCTCCTGATTCATTGAAATTAAATAGCTTTTTTTAACGACATCCCAAAACTTATTTTATTTTCAGAGGTCCAATTTGAGTTTTGGGATGAGCTCTTTAAAAACTGAACAGGTTTTACATCCTTCTCAACCATCTTTTATTTCTTATATAAATTTGTTTTAGACGTGAGCTGCCCCCTTTTATATCTTTCCCTTCGTTCATTCATCTATTGGATATACTATATATATGATTCTATTTGACATTTCCCTCTAATCACAAAATATATATACTATATCCATTTAATCAATATTCTAACAACAATCTTTATATACAATAAGTATTAATCCTTTATTGTGAATGGACCAGAAGCATTAGCTTCTCAGGAGTTAAGGGGCTCAATTATACTTTCTAAAGAGATACGGACCTGAGATCTCAGGATGCATCCCTGTGGTGTACTGTACTCTCTAAAGAGAGTTTAGAGCTTGGATTCCCTCGAGTAGAAGCTAATACGGGTCTTCTAGAAAAAATCCACAAAAATCCCTCCATTGCTCCCTGATAAATTCCCTCTTTTCAGGGAGAACACGCTCATACGGCAGAATTGAGCTATAGCTACATTTAAAAAAAGGAATATTCTGTCGCTTTCATAGGTTTTAAAAAATATTGTCTGCCTGAAGGTAAGTCAGGCAGACATATAGTACTGCGGTTCCGAAGTATATTCACAAAATTCACAAAACTTGATGTTTTAATTTATCTACGATTATGAATTTCCCATTTTATTATGAATTTATTTTGGAGCCGAAGCACCTTAGTTTAAGCACCTTTTAAATTTTTTACAATTTCTTTCAGATTTTTCAGTTCTCTCAATACCTATAATGCTTTACTGAGTGATACAGGATCATTGCAAAGAAAGCAACTATCACAAGCAAGAAACTGAAGAAGCCGACGGGGTCCCAGACAAAGCCTATCCCTGCTCCTCCTTCTTCCCAGGAAACGAGTACAGCTCCCTGGAGTACTGTGGGAATAACCACACAGGCGAAGGCAAGGACAAAAATAAACACAATGTCAAAGACCTCTGCAACGATGCTCTTTTGTGCCATTTTTTCTGCCTCCTTAATCATAATATTTATACTCAAACATGTGGTTTTTAATGGACTCCCTAACCCTCAGGCAGCCGATAGCCTCAATAGAAACAATCAGCCCCATGAAGATCACATAGAGGTAGAAGAAGCCTGAAGAAATTTTCCAGGTCTCAGAAAGAACCTTGTATATTACGAATCCTTCCGCGCCCACAAGCAAAGCAAGCATGCCTACAACGAGAACCGTATCTCCGTTGAGTTTTCTATAATATTTACTTTCCATTGCCTGGTCAGTCGTCTCCAATGCCTATCGCCTCCTTTCCTATCCTTCCATTTTCCGAGCCACTGGGCGAGGGCCAGCCCATTTCAGCCCAGTTATTTTCTGTTCTTGAACTCTTTTGCCTGTGGCTGAAATAGAAGTATGCAATGCCGTAGAACACAAAGGCAAAGATCAGGTTATACTTGTAGCCCCAGAACAGCGTTGAAAGAATTGTAATTGCTATTGCGATCGCAAAGTAAGCAATATACGGCTGAAGAGGACCCACAAAAGGTCTGACCTTGCTTGTACTCTGCGGGAACAGATTCCTGAAACGGATCAGGGAGAAAGGAATCAGCACGTAGCAGAGCAGTCCCGAGACGATGGAGAAGGTAATTACCTGGTCAAGGAAACCGCTGAATGCAAAGCCGATTGCAACAGGCATAGTGAAGATCACTGCCCTGTATGGGGTATTATACCTTGGGTGCACTGCCGAGAACCAGGACGACACGTAGTTGTCTCTGGAGAGGGCAAACCAGGAGCGTGAGGAGTCACAGACGCAGCCGTTTGCACTTGCAACGCAGGTCAGGAAGGTTCCGAGCCCCAGAGCAGCAATAAATATAAATATGCCGCTGTTTTGTGCAGCCTCAAAGAGAGGATACACGGAAACTCCAAGAATGTCCGTAGGGATCAGCACTGAGCAGAGGTAGAGGGTCATAGCCGCTCCTATAAGCAGGGTTATCATTCCTGCCTGCTGTCCAAGAGGTACTGCCCTTGACGGGTGTTTGCACTCTTCGGCGCACATTGCCGCCCCTTCTATCCCCAGATAGAACCATGGTCCAAACTGCAAAGCTGCAAAAAGGCCTATCATGCCGTTTGGCAGAGCTCCCTGGAAAAGGTATTCAGGGTGGATGTTTACTCCTCCAGAGGCAGTTGTGAAGAAAAAGACCACTATTGCGATGAAAGCTATCATGGTCAGGACAAAGTTCAGGGTTAATGCCGCAACAACGCCACGGTAGTTAATGAAGGTCAGAAGTGCAATAACAAGCAGGGTTACAGGATAAACCTGCAGATCCGGAAAGATACTCTGTGCAATGGATGCAACAACAATAGCGTCTGCTGCCTCAAGAGCTATGTATTCCATATATACTGCAAGCCCTACAATGGCAGCAGCTCCGGGTCCGACAAATAACCTTGCCCAGTCATAAGGTCCTCCTGCAAGTTTGGTTGCTGATCCTAGTTCACTGGCGCAAAGGGCAATTATAACATACATGGTTCCTGCAACCAGCATAGCAAGCAGAGAACCCAGTACTCCTCCTTTTGCGATAGTGAAGTTCCAGCCCATATACTCTCCGACCAGCACAATTCCTACGCCGAGAGCCCATACATGGAAGGGCCGCAGAGTCTTTACCAGACTGGCATTTTCATTATGTTCAGACATGCCATATCATCCCCTTCTTTTTGAAACCCTGCTGGCGTCCAGTAAAACCCAGGCCATCAGCCCAAAAGCCATAAGGTATATTAGTCCGTTTATAATAGTCCACATATCCATTTTCCATTACTCCCTCTATTTTTTCACACACTGGGTTTTTGTAGCCTTTCAGCTATCCTTTAAAAAATTTTCCACACAACACGCAGTGTATATTTATAAAGGTTTCGCCAAAGTTTTTAAAAAAAATTAGCCAGCGAGAGACTCGCTGGCTTTAGATATTCCAATGTAAACTTCGGGCTTAGAATACAAGTCCGAGGTCTTCGAGCTTCTTTCTTGCTCCGTCGTAGACCTGCATGTATTCATCAGTTGGGGTGATTGTCTTTACGTCGTAGCATTCCTGGAAAGTCTTTCCAGCTGGTGCGCTTGCGTAGTTCTTCTCATAGAGAGGAACAAGCTTGCCAAGGATCTTGTTAACCTCTGCAATATCCATACCTGAGGTTGCCCTTGCTACTTCTCCCATCATTCTGGCTTCCATACCAGTGGTCTTGTCGGTCACGACACCCTTTGCCGCTGCGACACCAGAGAGGATTTCTCTGCCTGATGCAGTGTCGGTAATGGACTGGGCTGAAGCCTCAAGCAGACACATCTCGGTACATGGTCCTGCACATGGGTAGTACTGGTTTCCTGAGAGGATGTCTGTGAACTCTGAAATTGTGGAACATGCCCAGCCTGCAATCATGAGGGTTTCCCTTGTGTTGGTTGAGCCCCAGCGGATGTGGACAGGTCCATCAAGGTGCCAGCTTGCGCTGCTCATGACAACGGCGTTGATATGGGTTGCAATGTCAACGATAGTTGTTTCTTCAATTCCTCCAGCGTATCCTCCGAAGATCGGCATCTGTTCATCCATGATGATATCGCTGTTTCCTTTGTAGTGGGCAATAACTGCGATTGCGTCAAGGTCGATCTTGAGTTCGTTAAGCTGGGATACTTCGTGGCTGTCCGAGGAGATCTGGCCGCCATAACAGTCAGATGATATATTTCCCTGAGCAGACAGGGAAGTCTCTGGGCCCTATATGCCCATTCCCGGGCGGCCTGCCATAGCGCATGCCTGCTTTATAAGGCGGGTTTCTGTCTTTGCAGAAAGGACTTCATACGGACTTCCGGGCACAGGAGACTTACCACGAACAGAGGTCATGACACCGTCTACAATTGTGTCTACTTCTTTCTCAAGAGCATAGCTCATGTGGACAGGCATGAAGACTTCTTCTGAAATCGGAGAACCTGTAGGACCTCCCTGTACGATTGGCTTCCTCTTGTCACCAACACTTCTCTTCCTGACGTTTACTGCGTCCCTGCCAGTTCCGAGGGTGAATTCCTTCTGGACGTTGTTGATTGCGTCCCAGATCTCGTCTTCTGTGTACTTCACGATCCTATGGGTGTCGGTACAGTATATACCGCACTCAAGGAGCATCTCAAATCCTGCCTTGAAGAGGTTTTCCATCATGTCTTTGTCTGTGGGTATAAACTCTCCTTTGAAGTCAAGCCCGTACTTCTGCTTGAGCTCCATTGCCTTCATTGGGATCTTCATAAGGTCCCAATCATCCTGGGTGCACTTTTCTCCTACTTTTGCTCTGTCGTAGAATTCATAGCAGTCAAATGATTTTCTAAATGTCATATATTTTTGCCTCCCAGGATTATTTCATTACTTTAAGTGCGACTTTTGCAGCTTCTGCAGCGTTTTCTGCGGTCGCATCCGCACCGATTTCGTCAATCCATTTCTTGGATACGGGTGCTCCTCCGAACATGCATTTTACGTTGTCTCTGAGTTTTTCTTCCCTGAGCATGTCCATGAGGTCTTTCTGTCCAAGCATTGAGGTTGTCATGAGGGCTGAGCCTACAAGTATGACTTTTTGCCCTTTGTGCTTTGCAGCCTCTTCAACAACGGTTTCATTGAGAACGTCGACTCCGAGGTCAAGGATTTCGAACCCGTTTGCTCCGAGCATTGTTGTGACAAGGCGGTGTCCGATGTCGTGGATGTCTCCTTCTGCAACGAAGGTGATTGCAAGTCCGGCTGATCTCCCTTCCACCTTCGTCTTCTCAAGTTCGGGGGTAAGGATCTTCATTGCAGCTTCCATGGTTTTTCCAGACATCATGATCTGAGGCAGGAAAACCTCGGCAGCTTCAAACTTGTCACCGATAATCTTCATCCCTGGAGAAAGTCCCTTTGTGATAATATCAAGTGGTGAAATTCCTGCATCCAGGGCTTCCTGAGTTAACTGTGCGCAACCTGCGATGTTTTGAGTTACGATTGCGTTGGTCAATTTCTCAAAAATCTCTTCGTTTGCCATTTTTTTTAAACCTCCGTTTCTGTTGAAACAGGCTGTCCTTGCAGTATAGGTTGGGCAGTACAATGCATGTCGAATATCAATAAACAACAGGTCACAAAGGATTATTGCTAAAGCACAGACCCAAGCTCCGCTAGGTGAAAAATAACGTGCATGGAGTTCTCACTTATTGCAAGCCTTGCTGCCTTCTATTTTGCCATTAGGTGCAAGGGACGCCTTCGCATTGTTTATTGCCTATTTCTGAAATTATTCACTGCCATTCTTTACCCGCTTTTCCGGGTTTTCTGTGAATAATTTCTTTTTCATACATTGCTACTGGGGAATTTTGCTGGAGACTGCAAATTTGCCATTTCCCAGTTGAATTAATACTCATATCCCAAATTCCCAACAGTATTCCTGCTGGAACTGCCTGGAATTGTTCTGAATACTCAGATACAGATTCCCAAAATAAAGATGGAGATTCTACTATATAAACAAATACTATATTTCTTTTTTATATATTATGTATATAATTTTCAATGTCGATTTTTCGGTTTATAGCGTCCAAAATTCGTATTTTTTTCTTCCTTGTTTTTCCTGAAATGCTCACTTATGACCTGAAAAGCAAAAACTATATATGTAATTTATATTATACCCCATGGGTTCGCGTCAATAACTGGAGTTTTCGGCTTTCAAATGCAATTAACAAGCTCATCCCAAAACTTCAGTGATTTCCTCCTTTAAGAATTTCAGAACCGTTTTCCTGATCCGAAAATCGATTGATTTTTACAAATAACACTAAGTTGAAGTAGCAAAATACGCCTTTTTAAGGCTGAATGCAGGTAAATTATAAAAAAGGAAGCTAAAAATTGGAGCCGGCTTGAAGCCGGCAGTTTAGTTTTAAAGTCTTTTAAGACCTGTTATGTAAGACCTTCGCTGGTCAAATGCACTGTTCAGTACTTGTGGTTCTTAGCGCACTCGATCATTTTCTGGAGGTTGGCGGTGGGGGTCATGCTGACAATTCCGCAGCCAACTGTGAGCAGCCCGACACCTGCGTCGAGTACCTTCTTTGAGGCTGCTTCGACTTCCTCAGGAGTTCCGTTCCAGAGTACAGCTACAGGGTCAAGGTTTCCGACAATCATTGCATCTTTCACATTGCCTGTTGCAGTCTTGATGTCTACTCTCTGGTCTACACTAATGCCGTTTACACCGGCTTTGTCCATAATTGAAAGGCCATTGGTTGTGTTTCCGCATATGTGCAGGACTGTTGCGACATCGAGCTCCTTCATAGCATCAGCGATCTTTTTCTGGTAGGGAAGTGCATACTTTTCATAGAATTCTCCACCGATAAGTTCGTAGCTTGCTGTTGGGTCAATAATGGCTATTGTGTCTGCCCCGTTTTCAACCATTGCTTTTGCGTATGCCACGTTGAAGTCCGAGCAGAAGTCCAGAAGTGCGGGGACAATAGCCTCACCTGTGAAAAGGTTCCCAAACCAGGCATCTCCGTTGATGTGCTGGGCCAGAGAGAAGGGGCCGATCATGGACCCTATTATTGGGAGCTCTTTTCCGTATTTTTCGGAAAGGATCTTGACAGCTTCAAGGATTACTGCAATTCTGCCTTCTTTCAGTTTGTAATCCCTTAATTTTTCCAGGTCTTCAAGGTTCTTGACACTGGGTTTGATCACAGACGGCTGCTGCTTCAGGTCGCCAGCCTTTATTCCGCAGCCAAAGAGTTCGGCCTCAGCCGTGATGTCAAAAGGAACTCTAACAGCTTCAAAGCCAACTACAGTGTGCGCAGCTTCTGCAAGTGTTGCCATTTTTTCTGCGTCCCCATGGGCTTCAGGCCAGTAGGCGCCGCAGGCTTCCATCTGTTCGACAGTTCCGGTCTGTGTGAAACAAACAGCAGGCATTCTGTCTACTGGTTGTTTTCTCAATGCACGGTATAATCTTTCTTTTGGTGTATATTTTGTCATCTATAATCCCTCTCTTAGTTCTATAGACAGCCCTAGTTTCAAAAACCCATACTATAAATAAATATGTATTATTATTCTTTAATTAAAGATTTTATTATATAAATTTATCAATTCAAACGTTAATACTAGCTGAAAATTCCCTCAACACAACCAAATTTGTTTTATTTGGCCTGTTTGATGGAAAGCTTAAAATATTTGTGATTCGTGGCTTCAATAAGTGTTTTGTCGGTTTTCATAAGGCTAAAACAGGTTGATGATAACGAATTATTGAAGACAGATATCAGGCCTTTTGCTGTTTTTGAGGTTTCCTGGAAGGCAGACAACTACTGAGGAATAGTAACCACATTATCATTCAACAAACATTCAGCAAACAATTTGGTATGCACAGGGTTGATGATCCGCAATTAACTACTGTCTGTAACTATACCCCGAATGGTTACAATGATTTTATAAAAAGTTAGACTTAGAAAAAGCATATATTTTAGGTATCGATTTTTTAAAAATTAATACTTTTTCGGCAGCCTATCTTCTCCATTATTCTTCTCCATTATTTTACTCTGGTTTTCAGCAATAACTAATATATTTACAGTTTTTCTATTTGCTTGTCTGGGAAATTATATCCATCCTTTTTTGTATTTTGGAACTTTTTGTTCTGGGATCGAATAAATCGAATATAACCTGAAGTAATCCAAAATAACAAAACGGAAGTATAATATGACATTTATACAGACAGTTAGGGGTTTTCTTATTTAATGGCCGGCAGAGGAGTAGTTATGAGGCAATATCCAGAATGGTATTATGACGAGTTCAAACAGGTGGGAGTAGATTATACAGATCTTGGAGAAGTACATGCTTATGATTTACGCATGCGGAAATTGAGAAATATTGAAATGGAGTCTAACAGCATTAGAGAGCTTCTCGGAATAAAGAACAGTGATTCAGTTCTTGAAATCGGGACTGGGACAGGAGAATTAGCACTCAATATTTCTGCTTATTGTAAAGAGGTTGTGGCGATTGACGTTTCAAAAGTGATGATAGACTTTGCAAGAATAAAGGTAGAAAGCCAGAACAAAACAAATGTCCATTTCTATAATGCTGGGTTTCTAACCTATGAGAATAACGGTGATCAATTTGATGTTATTATCACACAGCTAGCTTTACATCACCTGCCTGACTATTGGAAAATGATAGCTCTGAAAAGACTTTATGGAATGCTAAAGGAAGATGGTAAATTCTATTTACGTGATGTTGTGTTCCCTTCACAGATCACGGATCATGATAGCTACTTTGCTAACATTATAACTGATCTGAAGAACTCTTCAGGAGATAAAATCGCTGAAGAAACGGAAATCCATATAAAAGAAGAATTTTCAACACTTGACTGGATTATGGAGGGTCTACTTAAAAGTGTGGGATTTCATATTGAAAATATTATATATGATGGATTTATAACCAGTTATATATGTAAAAAATAACTATAGTTTAGTTATTCCGGCAGGCGATATACAAACATATAGCAACGGTTTATATAATCCTTATGTTATAAAAACATTGAACTCCGTGCAGCATCGAATTAGATCCCGTGCCGGATTAGACTTGAAACTTAATCTCATATTAATCTCATATTTTTACGGGGCGTCAAGGGTGCCTGATGCCTCAAATACTTCTGGAGGATTGTAAATGTATGGCATAGCACTTGATCTGGGTACAAGCGGTTTTAGGGCCCAGCTTGTTGATCTTGAAAAGAATGAAACTTTAAAAACAGTTATAACCATGGGTCACCCCCTTCCCGGAGGAAATGTCATGGACCACCTGGACTTTGCGATCACAACAGGTGAGGACGTGGCTCACGACGTAATTATAGAAACCATCAGGAGAATGTTCCAGAAATTTGATGTTGATCTTTCGCAAGTAGAAAGGCTAGCAGTCTGTGGAAACCCTATCCAGCTTTCTCTTTTTCAGAATATCGAAATAAGGGACCTCGCATATGCCGGGGAAAACAAGCAGAAAATGCTTGGAGTCCAGAATGTAAAAAGAGATGCCCGTGTATTTCCAGCCTCAGAACTTTTCGGGGGCGACCTTCCTGAATGTGAAGTTATTGTACCTCCAGCAATTAAACACGAGATAGGGGCTGATGCCCTTGCTATGATGCTAGAAACCGATTTTCTTATCCAGACCGAACCTGCTCTTGTGACCGATTACGGGACAAACGCAGAAATGGCTCTCAAAGTCGGCGACCGGATAATTACGGCAAGTGCTGCGGCAGGTCCTGCAATTGAAGGGCAGGGCATAAGTTCAGGTATGCTTGCAAGCCCTGGAGCAATCTGTGACGTAAAACCTGCGGGCGAATACTGGAAAGTTATAGTGCTCGATAAGGAGATGGAAAAACAGAACGCTTACCTTATCAACCCTGTAACCGGTGAAATAAAAGAGCCCACCGGGTACGAAGCTGTAGGTATCACAGGTACAGGGGTTATCTCGGCTTTTTCCCTTGCTCTGCAAAGCGGTTTGGTTGAAAAGCCTCCAAAACTCCCCAATGGAAAACTAATTCTGGGACCCGAAATCGAAATCACTGAAAAGGATGTTGAGGAAGCCGGAAAGGCCATAGGCGCAATTCGGGCTGCTCACCTGACCCTCATAGTGGAATCCGGAATTAAATATGAAGACCTTGAATACGCATACATGTCAGGAGCCTCAGGAGCTTACGTAGATGCTGAGGATGCCCGCAGACTCGGTGCCGCTCCGGGTTATGCTAAAAAAATAGTACAGTTTGGAAATACTTCCCTTGCCCTTGCACGGGAACTTGTGCTGAAAAGGTCCAGGCTTGATGATGTTATTGAAATTGCAAAAAAGATCACAGCCGACCACCTGATGATGGCAACAAGCGATACTTTCAACAATTTCTACCTCTGCGAGCTCTCTTACTGGACCATGGGAATGCCCCTTGAAATGTACGATCAGATGCTTGAACTTTATGGTTTGCCCAAACTCCCTAAAACCATAGAACACGCCAGTATAGAAAAACGGGTCAGTAAGGATATAGAGCAGGTAGGAGTCGGTGGGCTTGCCATCCTTAAAGAAATAGGCATAATTCTTGAAGTCCCTGTGGAGAAGTGTATTTACTGCCGGAAATGTGTAAAAGAATGCCCTGAAGACGCCCTAGAAATCGTCGAAACAGACGGCAAAAGGATCGCAAAATACGACAGCCAGAAATGCCTTGGCACAAGCTGCCGCCGGTGTGTCAGCGTCTGCCCCGAAGAAGCCATTGACATCACGAAACTCAAAGTCAAAGCAAAATAAAATTCGTGGGATTTATTTTTCCCACTCTTTTCTTTTACTCGCTATTAATTCCGCTCACCTTAGATAAGCATAATTTTTCGTCATCAATTAGTCCTCTTAAGCTCAGCTTATTTTTTAACCATCAATTAGTCTCTTGAACGGAGCTTACTGTTTTACCATAAATTAGTCCTCTTGAGCAAGCGAAGCGAGCGAA
>ENA-UOOK01004498-UOOK01004498.1-fermentation-metagenome-genome-assembly--contig:-NODE-4498-length-14880-cov-5.808971_pt1 | contig 14880 bp, 10 predicted proteins | sample MGYA00245777_ERZ724023 | MGnify/ENA primary metagenome ERZ724023 (study PRJEB28704, sample SAMN03018312) | fermentation metagenome | biome: anthropogenic terrestrial biome; feature: soil; material...
TTAAAGATTTTCTGGAGAATGGGGCTCAGGATTCTGAGGATGCCAAAGAAATGGCCCGCCGCAAATACGACCGACTGGAAGCCAAAATTGCCAATCTTTCCTGGTGGCAGGAAGTCAGCTCCAAAGTCAAGGGCTTTCCATCCAGTCCGATAGTCCACCATTTCAACCCCGCTGCCTTTTTGGAGCAAATGAGGAGGGTGGATACGTGGAGAGATTTAGACCTTTCTGATCCTGATAAATGGATGTCTCAATACGATCATCCTATTGATCCCGATACTGCTTGTTATCGGACTTGTCTGATTATTTTAGAAAGGTATGATGTGGAATGTGTCGGCTTGGAAAATATGGAGTCTGAGAAGTATGAAAATGGAACGGATAAATGGTCTGGTGTAATTCAGACGGTTATTCAAATGAAGGATGGTACCATGAAAGGCACAGGGAGGGAGAAAGAAGGAGTTGCCTATTTGAACGAACAGCTAGAGTTGGGGCATCCTGTTATTGTTGGTTTGGATGATGGCCGCAATGTAACGTACAATAAAGATAATTCAACAGAACACTTTGTGGTTATTACTGGGAGGTTAAGTGATGAACTTGGGAGAATATATTTCCGTTTTTTCGAAGTTGGGACTCATCTCGACAATAAACAACGGTATGGAGTTGGGGGCATAAACAGACTTTATTTGCAAGATGATGGATGGCTTTTTGGTCCAAAACATATTGGAACAACCCCTCGAAATTACACAGTATGTCAAATAAGAAAAAATAAGCGATCATGATTATCAGGATTATGTTTTCAATTATGCTTTTGGGGCTGGTCTTGGCCTGTGGCAATAGGTCAGAAGGTGCTACTCCAACTGGGAAAATTTGCACTAGTGATGAAGAAAGAATAGAAACCTTTGCTTCTGTTGAACGAATAGAGAAGTCTGATTTTGATGGCGCAGAACAATCTGAATCTATGGAGGCTCTAGAATTGCCAGACTTTCTAAAAAACAAAGTCTATGTTCGAGTAAAAAAGTCTGATACTTGCCTTTATGTCTATAAAGGCTATACTAGCGGATTAAGCGGTTATCGATTTGAGAATAGCAAAATGAAAAGTTTTGGTGCTGAGTCTTTCGTAGTAGAGATTGATTCCGTTCAAGGAGATAGTACTAATTATCGACTATTTACTTCCAGAGCCTATTTAAATGCTTTTGATGAAGTTTGTTTGGATACTTTTTCTTATGATGTTGTTTTTCTGCAGGATAAAATGGGTTTTATGACCATAAACCATACTAGCTTGTTCGTCGATAGTGTTTTCTTATCAGTTCATCAAATCCCAATTGTTGAAGAAGAGCCCTACGATATCAAAGAGGCTTGGGCGAATGATCCTGCAAATCAGTAGGTGGGATGCGGTGCCAATGCACATAAATAGCTATCGTACTGAATAGTTTATTGGGAGCAAAAATTGCCAATCTTTCCTGGTGGCAGGAAGTCAGCTCCAAGGTCAAAGGCTTCCCATCCAGTCCGATAGTGCACCATTTCAACCCTGCAGCCTTTTTGGAGCAGATGAAGAGGGTGGAGGGGAAACTACGTCTTCCAATTGACAACCCAATGCTATGTCTTTATTCGCAAGGTGGCAATAAGAAGCCATGGCACGGGTCTTTTGGAAAGAAAATTAGAGATGGGAAAGACATACATTGCGGCGTTGACTTATTGGCAGAACCAGGGACGAAGGTCTATGCTTGTGTTGAAGCTGTAGTTGAAAGAATCCATACTTCTAAAACAATGGGAGGTAATATGGTTACATTGAAGGTTAAAGATGAAGAATCCTTTAGAGCAATGCGTAAACGGAATTATATTCCAGTTTATAAAGATAATGGTGAATTAGTCGATGTGAATTTTAACTATGATGGACCTTTCTTTTTTGTGTTTATGCATTTGAGTAAAAATGATTTTTTTCAGAAAGGAGATGTCGTTAAACCAAATGATGTTATAGGGTTGACAGGAATTTCTGGTGAATATGGCGTTAACTTTAAAACTAGAAATCCTCATTTGCATTTTGAGATTACCAATAGTTTTGACAAAAGAGGGATTAACCTAAGATGTAATCCCGCAGTGTTTTTTGATTTTTTGAGTGAGAGTGATTTGAGTACAAATGATATAGAATTTCAAAACAAATTAAAAGAGACATTATGGCAGTAAAATTTTTATTGGTGAGTACAATTGTTCTGGTGACTTCTTCTTGCCATTTAACTTCCTCACCTAAAGAAGAAAACAAGTTTGAAGAGCTTGGTGTTGTTGTTGAAGACTCTATTGCAACTACATTGTCAATAGTTGAAGAAGATGAAATGCCTACAAAAAAGGAGAGCTCTTATGTCGGTAAAAATCAAACATTTAATTTGATTAATTATATAAAAAGGGAATATATTGATGAGGAGCGTGCTAATGTGGTTACTTATGATTCGATTAAGGTGTCATTAAAGGTCAAAAGTAACCTTTCAGATGTCATTAATAGTGAAAAACCTGGTTTTCATAACTTGGTTATTGATTGTGTTTCAGCATCAGAGCCACGTTCATATTCACTCGACGATTCGTTTGATATGGGCGAGTTTGATTTGTGGTTTTTTAAGGGTGAAGAATCAAATGTGATAATAGTGGAGTTTTATGATTACTATTCGTCAGTGTTTGTTGCCTATGCCTTGGTTGATGAAAGATTATTTAGAATTGGCCATTTTGTTGTGCGTGAACCCGATGTTGAAGAGATTGGAATCCAGAAGAAAGAGATTAAGGTTGAATTGGATGGTGAAAAGTATATTGTGACAACATTCTTAGGTGGTGTTAAGGACGGTGTTTTTGAATTTTATACAAAAGACAGTATTGAACAAACGAGGTTGGATTAAGAGGAGGACTTAGGTGTGCTGCTTAGTCTTGTTCTTTTATTAGCAATTAATTACAGAGGTTTATGGGGGTTCTTTGGATACTATAAAAAAAATCCATCTAAAATGTATGGATTCTATAATAAAAGTTTTAAATTTGTAATTCAAAACAGGCAAAAGGCACATTCGTTAGAGATTTAGTCGAACAGGATTTAATGAAATCCTATATCCATGTGGGGATTGAATACAGCGACATAGCTCAAGGGGCGGATTACTTCTAAAATATCTCATTTGAAAATCAGACTGTTCTTCGTTAATGTTTTACTTCTGATATAGGTGTCTTTTTTAGCATTACATTTTGTTGGACGAGGCGATAGATGCGAATGAAGTTGCACTTTAGGTGTGACGATAAGCGCTTATATATGCAAAATGAGCTAATAAACTTATGGGAATCGTAAAGTTTGCAGAAATTTATATGGCTTTACAAAGTGTTATAAAGTTCAGCAAGAATTTAGTCTTGGATTAACTAATCGACTAAGTGAATCAATAAAATCCGGAGTTTAAAGTTACTGGCTTAGATATGTTGTTATTATAATATTTGAATATTATTAAAATTAACCCTAATGAAAAAATTATTAGTGCTGTTAGTAATTGTGTGTTTCGGGCTGTCTGCCCACGCTCAGCTAAGACATGTGGCAGGTAATCAAAGTCTTGGTTTAGGAATTGGGATAACCAAGGATGCCAAGCAAATAAGTGGAAATTTCGGCTATTTGCTTAAAGACAATTTAGGCATAGGTGCCCGCCTGGCGTATGAAATGATTGACCTCGGAGTAAGCGATGCCGGGCAGGTTTATTTAAATCCATCGGGATGGTATATGCTTACAACAATCAACCAAATTGTGTTCTTTAATGTCAAGGGAGGATTTATTATTGGCTATGAATATAGTTCCTATGACGATTTTAACATTGAAGAGAGTGGTGTCTATTTAGGTGAAAATGTAGGATTAAAAACCGAGTTTTATTTCAACAACAAAATAAGCATGGATTTAGATGTTGAACAAAGATTTTTTCAAAAATCAATATTTGGCTCCCAAAGTTATCTTATTTCCTTAACCTTAAATTATAAATTATGAAAGCGAAAATTTTACTTTTCCTATTGATAATAGCTGCGCCTTCGCTAAAAGCACAAAGTAATTACATAAGTTTATCCGGAAACACTAGTATTTGTAGTAGTATGGATTCACCAGCAGCTGGTGGGCCTCCTTATGCTGACAAGATGGATCAATATCGTTATGAATATCGATATGTTGATTTAGGGGGTAACGCTATTGGGGGTTGGGGGATAATCTATAACTATCAATTAGATTATGGGCAATTGCCAGCAGGAAAAATTCCAATAGAAGATAGAGATGAAAATTACAAAGTTGAAGTAAAGCGGTGGGATGGAAGTGTTTATAGTGCTAGTGTTTTTTTTGCCGTTTATTGTAAGGCCAGCACCCCTAAGTCGGTATTAGATATTAATTCAAGTACAATTTGTTATAATAATGATATTATAATTGATGGAAATTCAGTAGCTGTTGGTTATGGTAGTGTTGACTATTCTTGGACCATAAAAGATACAAAAACCAACAGTACTTTATCTTCTCCTCCTAATGGACAAGATTTAAATATTGTTCTTCCGTCGGGCGATTATCTCATTACCCGTAACCACAGTGGAGCTTGTATTACAAGTGGAAGCGCAAGTAAACAAGTAAAGGTCTATAGTGCATCTGTCGAAGGAGAAATAGGGAGCGACCAAAGTCTTAGTTACAATCAATATCCTGCCTTGTTTACTAGTGTTAGATTGCCAGTTGGGGGTGCCCCCTTAGGTTATTCTTACCAATGGCAAAAATCAAGTGATGGTAGTTCCGGATGGACTAATATTGATGGAGCAATCTACACGGATTATCAAGAACAAAAGTTAACAGAGACTACTTATTATAGAAGGGTTGAGACGGATAGAATATGTTTAACTTCAGTAAATTCTAATGTAATTAAAGTACATGTCGATATTCCGCTTCAAGCGGGCGAGATAACAACACAATCATATACCTGCTGTTATCTGGAAGAATTGGGTATTATTGAAGCTACCGAAGCAAGAGGGGGAATTTTACCCTATTCGTATAAGTGGTACATTAGTGATGACGGGTCCGATTATGTTGAAATACCTAATAGCATCGGGAAAAACTTAAGCTATTCTACTCCGCTGCAAAAAACAAAATACTTTTATAGGGTTGTGATGGATGGTGAAGGTACAACGAGACGTACAGACCCAATAAAAATAACAGTAAGGGAAGAGTTTTTACCCGGGGAAATTACTGGAGACCAAACTATTTGCAATGGCGCTCAACCTAAGGTGATTGATCAAATAGTAGTACCCTCGGGAGGATCAGAAAGCTTTTCATTTTTATGGGAAAAATCAACAGATCAGCAGGTATGGACAAGCATAAATCCGGAAGAAAAAGGGATGAATTTTCAGCCCCCGGTATTAGTACAAACGCATTACTATAGAAGAACTGTTACTGATGCATTTTGCGGAACAAAGGAGAATTATAGTACAGTGTTCGTTGCAGAGCCTTTGGTTGATAATGGGATAGAATATCAAGGAGAAACCGAAATTTGTTTAGGAACAGCACCAATAACAATAAATAGTAAGGGAGTTAGTGGAGGAGGCGGTAATTATTTCTACGAATGGACAAAAAGTGATGATGAGGGAAAAAGTTGGAGCCCTATAAATGATAGTAATACAGCTGATTTACTTTTTCTTAAACCAATACTTAAAAACACGTTATTCCGTCGGACAGTTTCTGGTCTTTGTGAAAGCAATACATCAGATTATGTTGAAATAGATGTGTTTGAAGTTCCTGAGCCATTGACTAATGAGAAAGATTATTACTGTAAAGGTGATGATGCGAGTATTGAGGTGGTGAATACAGATAATAATCATACATACAAATGGTATGATAACGACGGAGTTTCTATTCAGGATGGCAAAAGTGTTGCTTATACAGATATCCAGGAGTCGGTGGATTTATTTGTTGAAGCGGTAGATATTAACGAGGGCTGTAGTAGCGAGAGAAAACCTATTCGATTAAACGTTGAAAACGTTAAAGCGGACTTTGAAGCAAATCTTGAAAAGGTTGACTTAGGTTATCCCGTTCAATTTACCAATTCTAGTGAAAATGCAGTATCATTTGAGTGGAATTTTGTTGATGGAAGTGACCTGATTTTGGAGCGAAGTCCGTGGCATTATTACAATAAAGGAAGTTTAACAGAGTCGGTTTTTTATGACGTTGTGTTAGCTGCAACTAGTTTGAATGGATGTGTGGATACCAAAAGAGTTCCAAAGATGATAGAGGTATTACGATTCAATGAAAGTAATGGTAGGGTAATTGAATTTGTAAGTGGGAATATTGTGAAAGTAGCTTCTTTAGATAAGGGTATTTTGGAAGAAACTACCCTTATTAATAGTGACATTTTTGTAACCAATCCTGTTAAGGATATAATGATTATTACAACTTCAGAAAACATATCGAAGGTTCTTGTTTATTCTCTAAACGGTCAGTTGGTTAAGAGTAGCGATAAGAAAATGGTGAATCTAAGTTCGTTAAAAACAGGTATATATCTTGTTGTTATTGAAACTGAAAGCAAAAATTACAAACAAGTTAAAATTCAGAAGCTATGATTAAAATAAATAGAATATCAGGATTGCTGCTTGTAGCAATCCTGTTTATTACCGTTCAAAGTTGTGATAACAGAGAGGATTTTTTTGATAAAATCGGTCAGGCTCCAGTGATAATATTTGAGGACTTTGATGATGACCTTATTTTGGTTGACACTATAAAAATGGGATTAGAGAAAAAATACTCCTATAAAGTTTTAAAAGATGAAAAGCCAGATTCAGTTTTATTAGATTATAATTATGCCGGGAAGGGTGTTGGTATAACTATTGACAAATCATTTTTCACCTTAACAGGAAATGCTAAGGGCAAAAATGAGATAGAATTTTTTGCAAAAGATTCGTATGGCCAAGTTGGAAGAAAAACTTTACAGGTTGAAGTAATAGGAAATTGGTTACCGGTAGCGGATATTGATGTCAAATATATTGGCAAATTAAGTCCCAACGAAATTGAAGTTGATGCCACAGCATCAATTGATATGGATAGTCGCTTTGGAGGTGAGATCGTAATGTATGAGTACACTCTTAATAATTACTCTTTTGAAAGTCCGCTTTCTAAAATAAGATATATTTTCGGTAGCGGAGGCACAAAAACAATTAGGATAAGAGTAAAAGACAATAGCGGAGAATGGTCTGAGTATGTGACTAAGCTCCTTAATCTGGATTAGCGAATAATTAATTACTTCAAACTAAATATCCTTATTGTAAAGACAAAAGCAAGCCTCATAGCATTAAGGCCTATCGGGGCTGCATATTTCAGCTTTTACAGCTTTCATAATTTTTCAATTATGAAAGCTGTATGGTAGTATGGCAATTGCTATGCTTTCTATTCATTAAGGTTTACATTATACCAGTCTATTTTTCGAGAGAAGTACATCACTAGCCCTAATATGATAAATATCCCTATACTTCCTATCAGCAGAGCATAGTCTTGCAGTTGGATTATCGTAAAAATAAACGAGTACAACACAGTCAATATGCCTGAAATTAAGAGTGTCAATTTGCCTGATTTTAAAATAGCCTGCACATAGCCGGCGATAAGGGCAAGCGTTGATATAGCTGATACGATAAAGGCAAGATTGTATTTCAAATATTCTGAAATAGAAAGCAGAAGGCTGTAAAACACAATTAAGGCAATGCCAACAAGAATATACTGAATAGGATGGATGAATACTTTGTTAAGAACTTCAATAAAGAAAAATGTTAAGAATGTGAATCCTATAAACAGTATAGCATATCGAATTGACCTATACGACTTTTGGTAGTTGTCCACGGGCAGAAGCAAGTCAATTCCAAATGAGGAATCGCTGATAGAATGTCTGTTGCCCAACCAGATTTGCGGAAAATTTCTATTTAAGTGTAGCACATTCCAATTAGCCACAAACCCCTTTTCGCTTACCTCTCGACTGTCCGGTAGAAATGACCCTTTGAAACTTGGATTTGGCCATTCCGACCTCAGATTAATGTTAGTTACTCTACCAACCGGAGTAAAATATAACAATTGACTTCCTTTAAGGTCTAATTCTAAACTAAAATTATATGCAGAACTGTCTTTTAGGTCTAAATTCAATAAAGCATTAATGCCACTCATAACAACATCATTAGACGATACACCCGGATTGAATGCTATGTTTTGATCATTCCAATTCAGAATTACTTGCTCCTCTATACCTCTAAGGTCGTTTATGCCTATTACAAATTCTGCCTTGTCAAAAAGGATATTCCTGGGCTGAATGTCAAGAGATGCCAGGTCTATGTTGTTGAATGCACCTGATATACTAAGTTTTGAGTTGTAAACAACGATTTCGTAAATTCCTCTGTAACGTTTCTCAGGGTTGATATTGCCCGAAATATTCAGCTCTGTGGGCAGTATATGGATGAACTCCTTAATTTGAACAATTTTTTCGGTCGAGTCCTTTCTTGAAAACTCTTTAATATATCTATAATATGGAATTGAAATTAAGGGTCCTGAAATGGTCTGTTCCTCACCCCATTTAGAGCTAACTTCTCTGATAGCTTCATTCTGGGTCGATTCTCTTTCAATGATTAGGAGCCTAATCATTGAAGCAGGAATAAGCAGCAACAATGTAATAATTACAATTGTCCCTATCTTAAAGTAGATGTTGTTTTTTAGAGGGCGCATATCCTTTAGTTTTGGTTTATCGGTGGCTGTTCAATTCTCAGAATTACATTTCCGGTTTTCTGACCGGTCTCAACGTATTTGTAGGCTTCAACGATTTGTTCCAGTGTGTATTCCCTGTCTATCACGGGTTTAAACTCTCCATTTTCAATAAGCTGTTTGAAAAATTTCAAGTCGTCCTTGTCGATGGTCGGAACTGCAAAAACAACTTTTTTTCTACTGTATAAGGGAGTAAAAAGAGCCAGAAAAATATTTTCAGCATTTTTCCCCAATTCAGTCGAGATGTAAATGCCTTTTTCAGTCAATAATGGCTTGCAAGCCTTGAATGAACTTTTTCCTACCGCGTCAAGAATAAGCTCAAACCTCTGCTCAGTTTTTCTGAAATCTTGTGTCTGATAGTCAATTACGATATCAGCACCCAGTGATTTTACTAATTCTAAATTCTTTGTATTACAAACAGCTGTAACGGATACTCCAAGATGTTTCAAAAGCTGAACTGCGGCTGAACCTATCGCACCTGTGGCTCCATAAACCATAGCGTTTTGACCGCTTTTGATTTTTGAAGCCCTGATACTGCATAGCGCGTAATGTGCTCCCTCGGTAATAGCAGTAGATTCTGTAAGACTAAGATTGGCGGGGATTTTCTCGATGTCTTTGGTTTCTACGCATAAATATTCGGCATGACCCCCAAAGGTTTCATCGTTAAAGCCAAAGACTTTATCGCCTACATTAAACTCTGATACATCATTTCCAACTTCTTCGATAATACCTGCGAACTCGCAGCCCAATGTTTGATACTTAGGACGAAATAAACCGCTCCAAAATCGCGAAATAAAATACTCAGCACTTCGGAAACCCGAGTCTGTACGATTCACTGTTGAAGCATGCACTTTTAGCAATACTTCGTTGCTTTTGGGTCTGTGCTTTGCAACTTCTGTTAATCTTGCCACCTCAGGTGGACCATATTTTGTGTGAACAATCGCGTTCATATATTTTAATCTTTAAAAATTTCCGGTTCTTACTTTCTTAAACTATAATAATGACTCTGTTTGCATAAAGTAAAAGGCGAATTATCGTCTTAAATTGAAATTATAATTCTGCTAATCATCCTCCTATACGCTTTTCCTGCATTCCCCCTTTTCTCTCCGAAGATAGGAAAATCAAACGACCAAGTACCTGATTTTTCCATGTTTTAACAAATAATATCATAGATGTCAGGTAAATATTTCAAAACGACTTAGCTTATAGATTTCTCACTTCGCTCGAAATGACAATCTGATATTTAACTTGTTTTAGGAGGTTGGTTGGCACAAAGGCTTTATATTTCCGGGAATTTGTATATTTTATCCTTAAATTTGTCAGTAATAAATACTTTTTTTAGTTTTTGGTCAACCGAAAAATCGGAAATATTAACGACCAACTTTTAACGGGCAATCAGTGCTTTTAAACAAAGGACAAAAAGCACATAGCTACCTTACAAACAGTGCTCCACGGCACAACGACCAAAAACCACCGTCCCGTTAGCGGTCACAACACAAAAGCCATGGACAAAATTTTCACAGAACATCAGCAATCTATCGCCAAAAAAAATGAATCGGAATCGCGGTTAAAAAAACGTTACGCCTCACGCATATCTCTCGGGCCGGAGAGCAGTTGATTATATTTGATGGATCTGGATCCCTCAGATTTCCCACATCTGTTGCGCTTGATGTAAGAGCAACTGAAGGCCGACGGTTTTCTGACCTTTTACACCATAGCGCGCCTGCATTCGCTGCCCATGAACAAAACCTTTTACAAACTGGGTTATCGCTTTGCCGGCACCCTGACGCGAAACACTCAGATTGCAGGGAGAATTGAAAGCATGAACGTGTGGTACAAAGATGCAAGTTCATAAAGCAATAAGGGGCATCCGGTTGAGTGCACTTGAAGGGTGCTAAGGGAATGCTTTGTTTGTTGGGTGTAAGCGTTGACAAGCAGGGAGGCTTGTTTAATTTCGGAAACACCGGATGCAGCACTTCGGGCGTTAGTTTCTGATAATAGGGCGATGGAATTGAGGTTGTTGGCTATTGACTGAGAATTCCCTGACAGGGTAATGCTTGCTTTGTCGAGTTTTACACTTCGCAGGTGCAATTGGTTAATCAGCCTATCGATGGTTGAGGCTATGCTTTGTAGGTTTTCGACCAGATTTCGTGTTTTTTCCTGTCCCGATTGCATAATATTGGTAAGGGTTCCTATTTCATCTTTACGGGCAAGGCGCTCAAACTTTGGAAAGTATCCCTGTTCCTGATAAGCGGAAATTTTTGCAAGATTGATAAGGGGCTTGCTTAATGAGGCGCTCAGACTATGCGCAAGTATTACCCCGCAGGCACCTACAAGTAAAATTATCATCCACCATACAATTTGTGCACGTTGAGTTTGGTCTTGGTAAGAGGCAGCTTGGTCGAGTACCTCCTGTTCGGTGATGGTGCGTAATTTGTGTACGAGTGAGAGATCCTTTTGATTGTTGCTGTGGTCGGTAATCCGGCTACTGGTAGTGTAGCTGGCAATAACGTTGTTGATAGCTTCTTTACAAGTGTTTGCAAGGTCTTCAATGGCATCCATTGCCTCCAGGTCATAGTTTTTAGTAGTAATTGGGCGCAATATTGCCAAATTATTGTTTACCAGATTTAGTGAGGCAGGCAAGGTGTCAAGCAGTGAATAATTATGATTGAAGTTGGCTTCGCCAATACTTGTCTTTAATTGCATTGCAGTGGCAACAATCTGGCTCATCAGCTCAATCTTGTCAGCCCTGCGCTTTATGATATATGCCTGTTCCTCCTTGTCCACATCATTTTTTAGTTTCTGGTATTGCAATTGCAGGTAATTATCGCTGTAGCTTTGTAAGTTATTGATGGCTGTATTCAGTTTGTTGTAGTTCTGGTCGATACCTTCAATGGCTTGTTCAATCTTCTGGCTTTGGCTCTTAAATTCTTTAAGTGCTCTTTGGATGGAGTCGGAGAGAGCCTTGGTTTCCGGGCTGCTTTCCTGCATTTGAATGTTACACCAGTACTCCGTTTGTGTTATTGATTCCTGTGCTTTTTGATAGTATTCATGATTTTTATGTTGGGTATAGCTTCTAAGGTAAAAAATGGATTGTTGCCAGTTCGACTCCAGATTGTTGATGCGGGTGAGTGCGGGCAAGTGTTTGTTGTGCATTTGCTTGGCCTCGGCATAAAACTTAAAATTAGAGCTAATGTCGTAAGAACCACTCAAGTCCAAATGCCTTGCTTTATCGTAGTGCCTATCGTAAAAAGCCTCTTCGCCAAACTCATCCACAAAAGAACCCGAGTAATTGAGAGAAGCACGCAAAGTTAGTTTTTTTGACTCATAATCCAGAGATGCATTAAAGGCATGTTCAGGTGTACCGGGCAATTGAACTTCATCATCATCTCGTCCTTCAAGCTGGAAGTTTTTAACCTTACTCTTTGTATGCGTGTAATTGGTGTAAACACCTAAGTTAGCCAAAAATCCGGGCAGGAAGTCCAGGCGTCTTTCAAAAGCAGCCTCGAATCCGAACAACTGGGCATCGCCACCGTTGATGGGCTGACTAAAAGTCTTGTACTCCTTACCCTCATATCCGTAATCAAAATACACACGCTTAACGAAAAAGTCGTTGATGTCTTTATAAAAAGCACCCGCCGACACTAAGCCTAATCCACTAAGGTACCATTCGCCCATAAGGTCTAAGTTCATTGAAGTAGCCGCTACCAAATCAGGATTACCTATGCTGATTTCCATATCCTCGTAGTTTACCTGCCGATAAGGCACAAGGTCGAAGTAACGGGGACGACTTAGGGTGTTGGACCAGGCGGCCTTAATTTTAAGATCATCGCTCACATTGTACTTCAGCAACAAGGAAGGCAGCACATTGCCATAATCTTCGCTGCGGCTGCCAGAGGGGTCCAGATGTTCATCGCCCATTTCGTCCACTAAATAGGTGAAACCCTTGTAATCGACTTTCGTCTGTTCATAGCGCACACCTGCCACAGTTTGCAACTTCTTGCCCCAGCGCTGGTCGTAGCGTAAAAAAGCCGCGTAAATTTGTTCCTCAGCTTCAAAATTGCCTGCCAGCTCTTCCAATACCTGCTCCCTTTCAAAGGCATTGCCATCAAGTTCCAGATCTCCTAAAAATTCCTTCTTACTAAAACTTCCTGCTTTGTAATCTCCGGCCATAAAATCGCTGCGTGTCATGTCCTTCAGCTGACCCGCACTCAAAGCATCCTGCAGAAATGCATCTTCATCCAGCGGCTCATGTTCATAAAAATCATTTGTCCGCATCTTCTCCTTCTGCTTTAGTTTGCCACCAAACGAAAGCATCGAATTCTCACCATTGCCGCTTAAGGGCAAGCTCAGATTAAATCCAAAGCTGCGATCTATATCCTCTGTCTTTTGATACTCTTCAGTCAAATCCTTCAAATCGAAATTGCCATTCAAATCGGCAACATCGGCATCTCTACCAAGCATGTTGGGTTTGCGCGTATCGCCCAAAAGCGGCTGAACTGATGCCTCTTTTGCCCTGAAGTTTAAGTAACGTTCATTGGGTCGCTCTTCCGAGGCCTTCGAATAGGCCGCGTTCCAGTCCAGACCCACATTGCCAAAATGGTGCTCACCTCCCAGGGAGTAACTCATAACAGTCTGGTCTTCAAGTCGGCGGTACTTGTTTTCTTCGACGCCTCCTTTGGTCTCTCTGCGGATTTCACTCTGCCAGGCCAAGCTTCCGTCGTCATTGCGAAGCACATTGTCGTCGCCATCGTGAATTACTTCAATATCCTTATAATTCAAACGAAAACGGTTCTCCCAGTCCTTACGGCGGTTGTAAATTCCCTTTGCCTCCAAACGGTGATTGTTGGTAAAAGCATAGTCCATTGCCATACTGTAGCTCTGCCGCTCGCGTTGCACATGGTAAGTCCTCACCTGGAAGTCGCTCGCGAATACTGCCGAGCGCTCATCTCCCTGCAAAGATTCAGGCTTCTCTACCTTATCTGCCAGGCGATCCCATTCAGCCTCAATGTTGTCGGAACCCAGTCGGTGATTGTGGTACGAGCCCGCGATCACCAGCCCGAGACGCTGATCAAAAAATCGGTCGCCATACATTAGCGAGCCGGTTGTCATGGGCTTAGACATCAGAAAATTATAGCCCGAACCCAACTGACCTGATATCCTTCGTGATACGGGATTGGAGCGAGTTGTCAAATTGACTGAGCCACCAATAGCATCGCCTTCCATATCGGGAGTAACCACCTTATTCACCTCCACCATCTGAACCATTTCGGCAGGAATGAGGTCGAGCTGCACCGAACGAATTTCTGCCTCAGCCGATGGCATACGCTCCCCATTAATGGTAACTGAATTGTATTCAGAAGCCGTGCCCCGAATGTGCCCAAAGCGTGCTTCTCCCTGGTCGTACTGCACGTTAATACCGGGAATTCGCTTCAAGGCATCACCTATATTCGCATCCGGAAAGCGCTCTACCTGATCCGATGCGATTACATTATTGATATTGACACTGCTTTTCTGACTGTTCATTGCCTTCACACGGCCTTGCAAGGAGCCACTCACCTTAACTTCTTGCAGCTGAATTCCCTCAGTCAACTTAAAGTTATACTCGTAAGTTCCGGAAGTTCCTTCAGTCACCGACAGCGGCTCACTAACAGTTTCGTAGCCAATGTACTGCACTTCCAGACTGTGCTCTCCCCCCGGCAAATTGCTTAAACGATAGAAGCCATTGGCATCGGTAACCGTACCAATGGTATTGCCGGCCAAATAGACCACCGCGCCGGGCAGTGGTAAGTCGCTTGAATCTACTACGCGACCACGGATAGAAACGCTTTGCGCTTCCAGGTTTCCATCCCAGCAACATAAAAGTTGCCAGGGTTATCCAGATGTTTCTCATTCTTGTTTACTTTGAGGTTATTATTTTGCGTCGCAAGGTAGCAGCCCAATAAAAAGTAAAGCTGAAATCCGTATTAAGAAAAGCTTAAACAAAACCGCCCCTTGTTAACGCAGAGTTAACAAGCGCTAAGGCATCTTTTGCCGCCCTGTTGATTTAAAAAAATAAAAACGCGAAAGTTTATTTTAGGGTCTGCTGAAAAACTCACCTCGCTTCATTCAGAAGGGTTGAAATTTGT
>ENA-UOOK01004499-UOOK01004499.1-fermentation-metagenome-genome-assembly--contig:-NODE-4499-length-14878-cov-6.513931_pt1 | contig 14878 bp, 17 predicted proteins | sample MGYA00245777_ERZ724023 | MGnify/ENA primary metagenome ERZ724023 (study PRJEB28704, sample SAMN03018312) | fermentation metagenome | biome: anthropogenic terrestrial biome; feature: soil; material...
TTCTTGATCCCATCGAAATTTATTCGTAACAAAACATTATTATGTAGGCGCACCCGGCCGAACAATGCCGCAGGGAGTTTTTCCTGCGCTTCAAGAAGGGGAGCCAGCGAAAACACCGCGGCGATTAAAAGGCGAATCATGTTCATACTATTATTCTTCCATATTTTTGGATGTTAGAAAAAAGGGTCCCAGAACTGCGGCGTCTGCTGGTTGCCGATGGCGGTCGTGGCCCCGGTGATCAACGCGGCGGGATCGACATACGGCAGCTCCATCGGGAGGCATTCCACATGGCCGTCATAATACCCGAGATTCATGTATTTGCCGTTTTTATGCGGAAAGGCGTTGCGCCTGTCGCGATATTGAATATGAGAGGCGCTGTTGACGACGTCGTATGAAACCTCGGTTACCATAAATTTATGAGAGGGATTTTTGACTTTGGGCAGTTTTATCTCTCCGGGCGTGGACACCGGCCTGGTCCATGCGTAATAAATGTCGCCGGTGGCGGCCGCGTGGCGTGGATTCACATAAAAAGCGGGGCAATAGAATGCGGGAACGTCTGTTCTGGTCACATATGGCGTTTTGCCGGCGAACATGGTGGAGCCTTTGTAGGAACCGGGGTAATAAAACATGAGCAGGTAACGGTGCGGGAACTCCCCGCCGATCATGGTGTCGTTAAAATCGGAGGCATACATCAGGTTGGATTTGGTGAACTGCAGGATATTGCTGCCGCAGGACGCCGTTTTCGCCAGTTCCCGCGCTTTTGCCAATGCCGGCAGCAACATCGCCGCAAGAATCATAATAATTGCTATAACAACAAGAAGTTCAATAATTGTGAAATTGATTGTCCGGAATGCCTTTTTCATGGTTGTTTCTCTGTTGCTGTTGTTATGGATTGCCCTTGTATTCCATTAATTTCCCCGGCAGGAGAACATGTTCGATATTTCCGGAAAAGAGCAGCTCGACTACTTTTTCGGGCAGATACGATTCCTGAATGACGGAAATAGTGTTTTTCAGCCTGGCGGACTCAAGCCGGTAACCGGGAAGCGGCTGCAATACTCCAATCAGCGGTCTGGGAAGCGACGGGTGCTCCAAAAGGAAATTCAAGAGATTTACATAAATCGCCGAACCCGCAACGAATATTCCGTCAAGCGGTTCCGGAAGTCCGGCGAAAAACTCCTCAAGCCCGGTATAAAGCCCTTCCCGGGAGAGTCCCGTTTCAGGTTGTTTTGGCGGCGGGAGCGGGAGTCCATGTTCTTTTAAGACCGATTGATAGGTGTTGAAGATAAGCCTGATGGAATGGTAGGGGGAATTTGCGGGAAAAGTCGTGCCGATGTTCCGTGCGCCCCGTTCAATCATCCGTTCCAGGAGAAGCCTGGACATGCCCGCGTAATCATAGGTGACGGTGGATACGGCCGGGTTGAAGTGTTCAAGGCTCACCGCCACGGCAGGAATTCTCAAACTGGCGGCATAATCCGCCCATGCCCGGGTTACCCAGCCAAAAAGGATCATTCCCTTGCAGTCGGCCAGATTGGTCAGCAGGCTGGTTTCGGGCTGTTCTCCGACCTGGAGATATTCGATGCGGCAGCCCCGCTTGGCGGCTTCTTCTTCAATCGATAAGAGCATATCCGAATATCTTCCCTCGCTGACTTTGCCGATTGAAACGAACAGCAGATGTTTGTCCAGCGGTGAATTCCGAAGATTCATATTCACGAAAGTGCCGCGGCCATGTATCCGCTCCACAAGGTTGTTTGCTTCCAATTCCGCCAGCGCGCGGCGCAAGGTGATGATGCTGACGCCGCAAATCGCCGCAAATTCCTTTTCGTTCGGCAATTTGGCGCCTTTTTCAAATCCGTTGCCGGCAATATAATTGATGACTCTTTCCCGGGCGATATGAAATTTTACCGTCACTGTTTAATCCTCGATTTTTTAAAGATACTATAATTATAATCTCTATATCTATATTTGTCAATATGAAGAATCCATGAATAACGAAATTTTTTATGAAAATTGTACCGTTCCGCGCCAGGATTCCCGACTATAGAATGAGGATTGGTTTACGCTGGTCGATATAACTCAATCACGCTCAAGATGGCTCGACGCCAGGTTTACACAGAATGAATCGAATCCGGTGTGCAGAATCGGGAACTCAATTATTTATCACGGTGTGCGCGATTGGTGTGCGCGGAAATGAAAAAGCCCTGGCGGATTAGACCAGGGCGGGTGTGTGGGAGTGTTTCAGGAAGATATTTCGGATTGCAGACGGTTGGCGGCGACGGCGCAGTGCTTCTCGTCCTGTTCGATCAGGATGGCGCGGCGGCCGGTCCGCATGGCGGCGACCCCGGTGGTGCCGGAACCCGCGAAAGGATCGATCACCAGATTGCCGGGGGGGCGGCTGGACGTGGTGACCATGTCTTCGATCATAGCGAGGGGTTTCTGGCAATTGTGGACGCGTTCTTTGACGCCTTGAACAAGGTTCCTTCATCACCGACCCTGCGCTGTTAAGCATCCGCCTCGAAGCTACAGACGGCGAAAAAACGTTGCCTGCGGTATTTGAAGACCATAAAATCCGTTGCAGTTTCCCGGTACGGGGCGGCATGGGCTATACGGTTCGGGCGGTTTACGACAACAAACCGGTGGCGGAGTTCCCGTTTTCCACGCGGGAACATGAATCCGGAGAACCGGAAGCGCGAATTCTGGAACCGGACCTGGCAGCACTTGAAAAATTTGCAAGCCTGCCGCATGTCCGGATTGTCCGGGATGAATCGCCGGAACCGGCAAATCTGTTCAACCGCGACGATATTGAAATCAAAGAACATTTTTCCCGGCCGCTGTGGCATACGCCGGTGCTGTTCATCCTGCTGGCGGCGGTGTATCTGCTGGAGCTGATTCTCCGGCGATACTGGAAACTGATATAGGAGATTGCGTCATGAAAAAACTTTTGCTGCCGTTCCTGATCTGTACGATTCTGTCGGCCGCGGCGGGCGACTTCGAAGCCGAACGCGGCAGCCGCGTCTCCTGGGCGCGCCTGAAGTACCCGGTCAAGGGAAGCTCGCGCCACGAGTCCGATTGGGACTGGCACGCTCACCCCACCGGGGACATGCGGATGATTGACTTCATCCGCAGGAACACGACGGTCAACCTGAAAGAAGACTGGAACGTCGTAGACGTGGAGAGCCTCGACAAAATGTGCGCTTTCCCTTTTATCTTCATTCATGGGCAACGCACACAGAACATGTCGCAAGCGGGCAAACGCAACCTCCGGGAATACCTGCTCCGGGGCGGCTTTGTTTTCGTCGACGACTGCGTCTGGCAGAAAAAGGACCCGTATCAGGATGTGCTTTACCAGAGCTTTCTGAGGTTGTTCAAGGAATTGTTCCCGGAAGTCCGGATTCAGCGGGCCGACATGAAACATCCGTTGTTCCATTGCTATTTCAAAATCGATGTATTCCCGCATTGCCAAGGCAAGAACAACGGGATTTCACTGGTTACGCTGAACGAACGACTGATCGACATCATCACTTCCAGCGACATTCATTGCGGCTGGGTGACGGAGAGCTGGTTCGGCGCTCAAAAGACCCGGGAGGCCTATCGCATGGGCGTCAACATTTATGTCTATTCCATGTGCTTCTGACACGAAGGAACGTACAATCCGCCGCCTGAAATCAGTTCATGCGGAGATGCGACCCGCGGCGCAACCCGGCTTACCGGTCGCTGTCCAGTCCATGCGAATAGCGCGATGGCGCATGGCCGGTATATTTCCGGAACACCCGTGAAAAATGAAACGGATTTTCAAACCGAAAATAATCGCTGACTTCCTTGACCTTCATGTTCGGGCTGGAGCGGATCAATTGTCCGGCACGGTTGACCTTGAACTTCATGAACGCTTTCAGCGGCGGCAACCCGAATTCCTGATTGCACAGGCGCGTCAGCGAACTCCGGCTCATGGCGGTTTTCCGGCAAAGGTCGTCCAGCGACGGCGTCCGCCGCAATTCTTCCTCAAATACAGACAGTACCCGTGACAGCGATTTCCGCCCCGCCGAAGCCGCGCAGAAATCACTCCGCAAACTCTCCAGCGGATAGGCGGAGACGCATTTCCAGAACACCGTTTGAAAAAGAGCATTGCGGATATGGAAATTCTTCGGAGCGGCGGGCGTTTCGGATTCCGTCCAGAGCATCTGCTTCAACAGCCGCATGTTCTCCCGTTCCGTCTCCGGCAGCGTTGCCCGCTGCTGGCACGGCAGGGTCCCCGGCGCGAAAAACGTATGCACCGCCTCATCGGAACCCATCTTCCGGATCATGAAATGAAACGCCGTAAACGCCCCCGCCGGATCGAACAGGTCCATGTGGACCTGACCCGGCGCAATCACCAGGAAATCACCGGTTTCAAGTTCGATTTTCTGCCGTTCCAGGAAGCATTCATACCCTTCGTTTTCCGGCATGATCATCTCGTAACACCCGGCGATATGCTCCGGATACGCGGCCCGGCGAAACGGAAATACTTTCTGCATATCCAGAAACGTCACCCGGTATTCCTCCGGGTCCGGCAGGAAGCCGCGCAGCCCCGTCGCCATTTTCATATCGACATAATCAAACAGTCTTGCCATCGTTCCTCCATTTCCGCTACTATAACGGCAAGACGGCGGAATTCAATCCAGGAATGGCAAAAACAGATATGTTTTGAATTTTTCAGCCATTCTTTTTTTCGCCCGCCGCCGTATAGTATTACCAACAGGCGCGGTGTGCAATTTTCAAGACTGCACCGTGCCGGAACTCAAGGAGAAAATCATGAATTCGTATACGACGCCGTCATTCGTAAAGCGCTGTTCCGTAAACCCGGTCCTGTCCGCCGCGGACATCCCTTACGATTCAGTCCAGATCTACAACGCGGGAATCACCAGATATCAGGGCAAATACGTCATGGTGTTCCGGAACGATTACAACCGGACAGAGGCGGATTTCCGCGCCGCCCGGGACGAATCCGAAAAAAACGGGACCCCCTACCGCACCCCTATGAACGTCCGGATCAACCTGGGACTGGCAACCAGCGACGACGGGATTCACTGGGAGGTCGCGCCGAAACCCTGTTTCGCCATCGAAACGGATGAGATCGAACGCGTTTACGATCCGCGGCTGACCGTCATCGACGGGCGCTGCTACCTCTGTTTCGCCGTGGATACCCGGCACGGCGTCTGCGGCGGCATCGCCTCCACCGAAGATTTCGAACATTTCGACATCTTGAGCATGACCTCGCCCGACAACCGCAACATGGTCCTGTTCCCCGAAAAAATCAATGGGAAATTCATGCGCCTCGAACGTCCGTTCCCGGTTTACAGCCGGATTTCGCCGGAGGCCTTCGACATCTGGTCCGCCTGTTCGCCGGACTGCCGCTACTGGGGTGAAAACCGCCTGCTCCTGGGCGCCGAACAAGTGCCGTACTGCAACAGCAAAATCGGCCCCGCCGCCCCGCCCGTGAAAACCCCGAAAGGCTGGCTGACCACCATTCACGCGGTCCGCAAAGTCGATCAACCGCTCTACGCCTGGCATCCCAACTGGAAAAAAATCTACTACGGCGGGCTCATGCTCCTGGACCTTGAAGACCCGACGAAAATCATCGGCTTGTCCAAGCGCCCGTTGCTCGTGCCCGAAACGGATTACGAACTCACCGGCATGCGCGGCAGCGTCATATTCCCCGGCGGAATAATCCTCGAGGATTCCGGCGAAGTCAAGATTTATTACGGCGCGGCGGACACCGTGGAGTGCCTCGCCACCGCCGACCTGGGCGACCTGCTCGCGTTCTGCGACCCGGCCTGACGTCCCGTTCAGCATTTATCGTCAAATAAGTCCCGATATCGGATACGGTCGGGACTTTTTGATTTGAAAAAGGTCGAATACCGCAGTATATTATATGGTATAAACCGTCAGACCGCGCCTGACCGCGCCTGACCGCTGCTGTTTCGCCCGTGACCACAAACCTTACAAACATCCTTTGGATAAAGTGCTGAACGAATCATGACCATCCGAGCCGCTGTTTTGTCCGATCTCCATTACGCCGCATCTCCCAATCCGGCCATCCCGAAACGGCGCGGAGAATTAAGCGCCGTGCTGCTTCTGCGCGCGGTCCATCGCCTCAACCGCTACCACAAACCCGACATCGTCCTCGTCACCGGCGACCTGATCAACGATCCGGATACCCCGGACGCGGTCAAATTGTCGGAAGAACTCCGCGACATCCTCGCGCTGCTGAAGATGCCTTATCTCGTCATCCCCGGCAACCACGACCTGCCGCCGGATGATTTCTACCGGATTTTCCCCCGCCCGGAACGTTTTACCGACATCGGCAACGTCCGTTTCGTCTCGTTTTGCGACGACCCGGAAACGCCCGGTTACAACGCCGTCCGCCCGCCGGAAAATCTTGCCGTCATGCGCGAAGCGCGGACCGGTTGGCAGGGCCGCCTGGTTTCCGTCCAGCACGTGCCGGTCATGCCGCCGCAGTCTATCCCGTATAATTACGACAACGCCGACACGCTGCTCCGAATCTTTCACGAATGCGGGTACAGCGCCTCCGTGTCCGGCCATTTCCATGACGGCCCGGCGCCGTTGGTCCATGAGCATACGACGCTGGTCACGGCGGCGGCCATGTGCGAAACCCCTTTTCCTTATGACCTGCTGGAAATCGACGATTCCGGCAAAGTCTTCTTCAAACGCGAAACTCTGGCGTTGAATCCGGCGCTGAAGCTGAAAGACCGCCACATCCACACGCCGTTCGCCTACTGCAACGAAAACATGTCCATCCCGATGGCCAGCGCGCTGGCGGAAGCCCTCGGGCTGGCGGAGGCCGTCATCAGCGAACATTCGGCGCACCTGTACTTCGACCAGTCCAGTTACCGGGCGCAGGAATATTATTACAAAGGCTTGCCGGGGCAAACCCTGCGCCGGGTTGACGATTATTTCGCCATGTACGATGAACTGGCTCGGCCGAACAACGTCCTGAGCATGGAAATCGACTTCGACCAATGGGGCAATCCGCTCATCAACCGCGCCGCCTGGGACCGCCTCCAGTTCCGCAACGGCGCCATCCATATCCTGGGCGCCATCCGTCCGGGGGCGACCTATGAGCAGGTCCGGGATAATTTCATGTTTCAGGCGGAATCGATCCTGAAAAGCGGCGTTGACGCGCTGGTACATCCGTTCCGGATTTTCTGGTTCAACGGCGTGGAGCGCGTCCCGAAGCCGGAAGAACTCTACCAAACGCTGGCGCGAATGCTGAAACAGTACGGCGTCGCCGCCGAAATCAATTATCACATCAACGAACCCGAGCCGGAGTTCTTCCGCGCCTGCCTCGAAAACGGCGTCAAGCTCACCCTCGGCAGCGATTCCCACAACCTGTACGAAGTCGGTGAATTCTACCCGCACCTGAAACTGCTGGAAGAGATCGCCCCCGGTGCGGTCAATGACCCGGATATTTTCGCCTGACCCGAATCAAAAAAGCCGGAAGCGTCTATCTCGCCCCGGACCGGCAGGCATTGACGCTTAAGAACGTCAAAGGCTATGCGGCCGCGGTCATCGAGTTCTGAAACCGCCCTGCGTTGCAGTCCCGTTTCTCCTCCTCTGCCCGGGTAGGAGAAAATTCTCCTTTTTCCGGGAAAAACAGGGGGGGTAAAACGTTATAAGGGGTTGATTTTTTCATTTTTACGGTTATATTAGTTCTTTTCCTGCCATGAGGGCGGGAGGCAATCCCAGGAAAACTCGGAAAATGGAAAGTCAAAAAGCAAAAACCGTAGAGCAGTACCAGCAATATGTCATGCCGACATACGCACCGCAGTTGCTTCTGGTCAAAGGCCAGGGCACATGGGTATGGGACGAGACCGGTAAGAAGTATCTGGACTTCGGCGCCGGAATCAGCGTGTCCAATCTCGGACACTGTCACCCCGCAGTAGTTGATGCTATCCGACGCCAATCCGAGATATTGATCCATACATCCAATCTTTTCATGAACGAAGTGCAGCCGAAACTGGCGGAGAAGCTGGCCAAATGCGGCTACGACGCGGTTTCGTTCTTCGCCAACAGCGGCGCCGAAGCCAACGAAGGGCTGATCAAATTCGCCCGCAAATGGGGTTCGGAACAGGGCAAATACGAAATCATCGCCATGGAAGATTCCTTCCACGGGCGTACCCTCGCCACACTGGCGGCCACCGGACGTTCCAAGTACCGGAAAGGATTCGCCCCGGACATGCCCGGCTTCAAACATGTGAAGTTCGGCGATTTCGACGCGCTGAAAGCGGCCATCACGCCTCAAACCGCGGCCATCCTGTTGGAGCCGGTTCAGGGCGAAGGCGGAATCATTCCCGCGACGCAGGAATATCTGGAACAGGTCCGCGCGCTGTGCGACGAAAAAGGCGTCCTGCTTCTTTTCGACGAAGTACAGTGCGGCACCGGACGTATCGGAACCTTTTTCGCGTTTCAATCCTACGGCGTCGTGCCGGACGGGCTCTCGATGGCAAAAGCCATCGGCAACGGCTTCCCGCTCGGCGTCCTGATGGTGAAAAAACAATATGCGCAAACTCTGACCGTGGGCACCCACGCGAGCACATTCGGCGGAACTCCGCTGGCGTGCGCCGCCGGCTGCGCCGTGGTCGATACCATTATAAACGACGGACTGCTGGAGAATTGCCGTATTCAGGGCGAGTACCTGACTTCCAGGCTGCAAGCCTTGGGCAAGACATTCCCCTGCATTCAAGCAGTCCGTTCCAAGGGCCTGATGGTCGGCGTGGTGATGGATCGCCCCGCCGGTCCCCTGCTCCCGATCCTGAATGATCTCGGAATGATCGCATTGACTGCCGGTGAAACCGTTCTGCGGCTGCTGCCGCCCCTGAACGTCACCCGCGAGGAATGCGATATTGCGGTATCACTGATCGAGAAAGCCCTGAGTAAATGGCAAAGCGATAACAAATAACAGCGGAGGCCCGCTATGAAACACTTGCTGACTGTGGAAGATATTCCAAACAGTGATTTTGAATCTATTTTTAATATGGCGGCTTATCTGAAAGCCAACCGGCATTCCACCACCATCAAGCCGTTGAAAGACAAAACCATCGCCATGATCTTCGCCAAATCCTCGACCCGTACCCGGGTATCCTTCGAGGTCGGCATCAACGATCTCGGCGGCTACCCGATGTATCTGGAGGAAAAACAGATGCAGGTCGGGCGCGGCGAGAGCCAGGCGGATACCGCCAAGGTCCTCAGCCGCTACGTGGACGGCATCGTCATCCGGACCTTTCTCCACAGCGATGTGGTCGAGCTCGCCCGGAACGCCACGGTGCCGGTCATCAACGCCCTGACCAACGATTTCCATCCCTGTCAGGCCCTGGCCGATATTTTCACCGTTCTGGAGTTCAGCAAAAAACTTCAGGGCGTCAAAATGGTTTTCCTGGGCGACGGCTGTTCCAACATGGCGAATTCGCTGATGCTGGCCTGCAAAATCTGCGGGCTGGAACTGGTCATTTCCTCGCCGCCCGGCTTCGAGCCGCAGCAGGAAATCATGGACCGCGCCACGGGCCCCGGCACTATAACCTGGGAACCCGATCCGGTCAAGGCCGCCCGCAACGCCGATTATATTTACACGGACGTATGGGTCAGCATGGGTTTCGAAGAAGAAGCGGCCGAACGGCTGAAGGTATTGGCGCCTTATCAAGTCAATTCGAAGCTGGTCAAACTGGCCCGCCCGGATGTCAAGATTCTGCACTGTCTGCCCGCGCACCGCGAAGAGGAAATCACCTCCGAAGTGCTTGATTCGCCCGCGTCGATCGTATTTGAACAGGCGGAAAACCGCCTGCATGTCCAAAAAGCCATTCTCTGTTATCTTTTTGGAGCCATGCAGGTTTAACCGGCAGGTCGCCATGGACGACTACATCAACAGTTCACTATTTGCCTTCTACAAAGTCGGCCCCGGCCCATCCAGTTCTCACACGATCGGGCCGATGCTGGCGGGAGGCTTATTCCTGCAGCGCGCCGGTCAACAGACCTTTGCCGTCCCGCCGGCCGCGCTGGAAGTCCGGCTGTGCGGTTCGCTGGCGGCCACCGGAGTCGGGCACGGTACTCACCGGGCCGTCGCCGGCGGCCTGTTGCAGATGGAACCGACCACCTGCGACACGCAGCGCCTGAATACGCTGCTGAACACCGATGAAACCTATCAGGCCGATTTCGGCGCGTTCAAGGTCGACTTCAACCGCCGTTCGATTCTGTTCGACAAACAGGCCCCCTGCCCCAAATTTCAGAACACCATGATTTTCCGTCTGCTGGACGCCGCCGGGCGGACCGTCTTTGAAATGACGGTCTATTCGATCGGCGGCGGCAGCCTCGCCGTAGAGGGCGAGGAAGAACAGCCGCAGGCTGAAATCATGGTTCCGTACCGGTACCGCAATATGAACGGACTGCTGCGATTGACCGGCAAATACCAGCTTACCATCCCGCAGTTGATGATGGAAAACGAAAGAGCCGTTTCGGGACTCTCCGAGGAGGAAGTCCACTTCCGCCTGGACGAATTGGTCAACCGGATGGATGAAGCGGTTTCCCGCGGCATCGTCACCGAAGGCATCCTGCCGGGCCCGATCGGGCTGAACCGCAAGGCGCCGCTGTTTTACCGTTCCTCCCTGAAACTGGAACAGCCGCACGACCGCTTCCTGGCGCAATTGAATGCCTGGGCCATGGCGGTGGCGGAGGAAAACGCCGCCGGTAATCGGGTCGTAACCGCCCCGACCCTCGGCTCCGCCGGAGTGCTTCCGGCCGTCATCCGGATGCTGCGCGAATTTTACGATAAGGATCACACCGCCCTGCGCAACGGTCTGCTGACCGCCGCCGCGATCGGCATGATTGCCCGGCGCAACGCCAGTATCTCCGGCGCGGAAGTGGGGTGCCAAGGCGAAATTGGAGTCGCCTCGGCCATGGCGGCGGCGATGATCGCCGGAGCCCATGCCGCATCGCCCCAGATCGTGGAGCGCGCCGCCGAAATCGCGCTGGAACATCATCTCGGGCTGACCTGCGACCCGGTCTGCGGTTATGTCCAGATCCCCTGTATCGAACGCAACGCCGTCGGCGCGGTGACGGCCTACAACGCCTATATCCTGGCCTCGGTCGGCAATCCGCTGTATCACAAAGTCAGTTTCGACGAAGTCGTGGCGGCCATGCTGGAAACCGGACGCAAAATGTCGCCGGAACTCAAAGAAACGTCACGCGGCGGCCTCGCCATATGCTCTTTGTGCGAATGAGCAAAGAACCCGACATCCGCTCTTTCGCCATCGACAAGCGGAACAATTACCATAACCCGGACGTGGTGGTTCTTTTTTGCGCCCGCCAGTTGATCCGGCAATGGGATTTCCCCAATCTGGCCGCCCCGTTCTGGCGCATTTATTACAATTGCACCGAGGGGGCTTCGATTATCCGCAACGGACATGAAACCCCGCTGCAGCCCGGCCGTTTTTACCTGATTGCCCCGGATACCGAATACGGCGCCCGGCTGAAAAACCCGTTCGACCATTTCTATGTGCATTTCCAGGCGGCGCCTCCATACGCATCCTGTACCGGGCACGTGTACGCCTATGACGCCGGCGGGCGCGACCGGGAAGTCATGACCCGAATCAATGAACTCAATTACGACCTGCATGAAAACGCCCGCGCCGTTTCGCTGCTGATCCACGAATTGTGCATCCGGGCGCTGCAGCAGGTGCCGTCCGGCGACCTGCGCCAGACGTTTTCCGACCGGCGCATATTGAAAGCCATCAATTTCATCGAAAGCAATTTATCGCGCCAGATTTCCAATCAGGAGCTGGCCGCCCCGTTCGGAATGAATGTGAATTCTTTTGCCCGGCTGTTCCGCGAACGGACCGGACTTTCACCGCAAGCCTATATTGCCCAACGGCGGATTCAGGAGGCTTGCCTGCTGCTTCGCTTCACCAATCTGAGCATCGATGAGGTGGCGGAACAGACCGGATTTTGCGACCGTTATTACTTCACCCGGATCTTTTCCGGGCAGCGGCGCATATCTCCGGCGGCTTTCCGCAAATTAAATCATTGAAAAAAAGGCATTCCGGTGTTATATTAATAACAGACACTAAGGAGTACTACTATGCAGAAAATAATGATGAGCGGCAAGATTCATCGGGCTCGTCTTACTGGCTGCGAGCTGGATTATGAAGGCAGTTTGGAAATCGATCTGGACCTGCTGGATGCAGCCGGAATTTTGCCATACGAAAAAATATTGGTCGTCAACCGTGAAAATGCTTCACGGCTCGAAACTTACGCCATCCCCGGCGAACGCGGCAGCAAAGTCTTCTGCCTGAACGGCCCGGCGGCAAAACTCGGCAGCATCGGCGACTGCATCACCATCATCGCCTTTTCCCTTTTCACGACGGAAGAAGCCGTGAATCTGGCCCCGCCCGTCATTGTATTAGACGTCGACAATAACATAATTATGCGCAAAGGCACCAAAACCATATAATATTTAAGAGATTATTTATGCTGTTTTTTTTAAAGAGCAGTTGCAAAAAACTTAATCGCATATTATATTCAGGATTGAAGGGCACCTCCGGCCAGGTGGTGTCCGAATATGCGATCATGATCATCATGTGCATGCTGCTGGCGCTGGCGGTAATGGTATTCAGCCATTATTTTTCAGTGAACGGCTGGCGGATGATCACGCAAGTGGGAGTAGGGTATCCATAGCCGGATAAAAAAATAAATCTGCTTTGAACGGGAGGTCCATCATGAGGAGAGGCATGAAAAGACAGAGAGGACAGGCAATGCTGGAATATATCATCATTGTCGTTGTAGTCGCAGTATCGGCGCTGGTCGTAATGGGGGCGTTCAGTGATCGCCTTCGCACCATGGTGGCCGGAGCCACCGCCAGCCTCGGCGGAGAACCGCCGGAAATCACCAGTTCCCTGGAGGACATGCGCAATCTGACCGACGAGGGACTGACGGACTGATTTTCATTCAGCCGTTACGGTAAAAATCAAATTCCATTTGCAGAGCTGTCGCCGGCAGGGTCAAATTTTGCCCTGTCGGCGGACAACGGCGAGTACATCCAGGTACGGCCGGCTGCGTTCAAGACTGTGACAACCGGGGACAAACGGTATTCTTTGAAGCAATCAATTGATTTTGCCGGACCATCGTTTTGTTTGAGGGTTATGGGCACAAAGTTACTCAACAGCTATTCCGCAGTGTTTTTTTATACTTTTATGCTATATTATCAGGAAGATGATCAAACATATCATGCGAGGTAATATGGAAAAACATTTTTGCAACTGCCCGGTGGTCAATTGCCCGCAACATCCATCCATTCGGACGGATGCGATCCCTGCATAAAGGATAACTTACAGAAAAAGAAGATGCCCGCCTGTTTTTTCAGAGCGGTTCATGATGACGTAAGCGACGCCGTCGATTTTTCCATTGAGGGTTTTGTGAACTACTTTCACAAGCACAATAAATGTAAAGGTGATTCGCAGGAGAATCAAGATATCAAGGCCGGGGTCAATGATCCGGTAAAATACTGAACGTCCGCAGAGCCGCAGACTGGGATTTCGCGTTTTTCCGAATGTGTTCCACGCGTTGATCTGGAGCGGACGACTGTAAAAAAACTGCTATTTCCGGTTGACTTACATGGCGGACAAGCCATATGCAGAGAGAAAAATATTCTGGGTTCATGAGAATTTTAAACGAAGAAGCGCTTGAAATATTTGCCTTATTCCATTATAGTAATTGCATCGATGAAAAATAAGCATATTGTGATGAATAAAAAATTTTCAGCCAATTTATTTCTACTGTTGGGTGTGCTGGCATACTCGCTCAGCATGCTGTTGCATCCTTTATATCATCACACCGATTCAAATCCCCATGAAGTTTCTTCGGATATTTGTGTGTTTCAGGCGGAAGCCGGGCACAATACGCATATTTCCGTAGAATTTTTTTGCCCGATATGCGCCGGAGTTTTCGGTGCCATTGATATCCCCGAGCCATTGACGGTCCTCGAAACATCGGACTTTGTCAAAGACGGTAATTCGCCGTGGATATCCTATATTCCCCAATCCCCCTGTATTCCGCATTCTTCACGCGCCCCGCCCATCAATTCCTGATCTAAATTACAGTGTGTCAGTCCGGTAGAGCACTATGCGTTCTGCCGATATTATCCCCGTATATTATACGGCACGAGCGCCTCAACCGCTCCGACTGATGAATTCCGGATCATTGATGCATTGTATTTAACTCCCTCTTGAAACATTAAACTTCAAACGGACTGCCGGCTATTTTCCCATACCTGTATGTCCGCTCCTATATTCAGGAATATCATGAAAAAGAAATTGAATTTCACCCTTATTGAACTCCTGGTCGTGATCGCGATCATCGTTATCAAAAAAATATCTTAATTATTTCTTATCTCTTTGTACGTTAATGATATATGATTTTTTTCATTGCTATTTTTCTTGATTTTTGAAATTTCTATCCTTACCTATGTTTACGCTCGATTACCTATACATATCTATAATGACATTAGGTGATAAGCAAAAATAGGCAAAACTTTTTCTTTCCTCAAAACTCCGATCTTACTCCCCTAAACAATCAGGTTTATAAACTTGACGATTTATAAATTTTTTGCCGCTTGCAATCATTGCCAATTCATAGCATGATTGGCAATGATTGAAATCGTATCCACTATAATTATTATGGAGGTATTGCTTTATGGCAAAAGAAAAAAGGCGTCGGAAGGGATCGGGAAGAATATTCAAAATGCAGAACAAGTTTTATCTGCAATATACGGATGCGGACGGGAACCGCAAGTGTGCTCCGTTGAAGACTGAAAAGAATGAGAAAGTGACCAATCATGCGG
>ENA-UOOK01004500-UOOK01004500.1-fermentation-metagenome-genome-assembly--contig:-NODE-4500-length-14874-cov-5.144072_pt1 | contig 14874 bp, 7 predicted proteins | sample MGYA00245777_ERZ724023 | MGnify/ENA primary metagenome ERZ724023 (study PRJEB28704, sample SAMN03018312) | fermentation metagenome | biome: anthropogenic terrestrial biome; feature: soil; material...
AGACTGGTATTAAGGTGCTTGGCGACGACCATACAATAGTAAACAATGTTATTGAAAATATCGGTTTAGTTATAGGGCAGGCATTTTGGGGCAATCTCACAAATGGGCTAGGAGTCGCAAATAATAATTGCCTTATTAAGCACAACAGTATTCAAAATATTGGGTACTGTGGCATTAAACTATCTTCTACCGCGGATATCGTCTCTATTCAGAATAACTTTATAAACAATGCATTACTTATGCTGAATGACGGTGGGGGAATTTACACCGCCGCGGAAGGTGTTTCAAGAAAAATAGATGGAAACATCATTATGAATGTAATAGGGAATACAGACGGTACTCCGTACCCTGAACGACATATAGCCAGAGGAATTTACCTTGATGTAAACTCAACAAATGTCACTGTCACAAATAATACGGTGTCAAATTGTAATGAGGCAGGCTATATGATACACCGTGCTCACGAAAACAGGATCGAAAACAATACTGCTTTCAATAACGGTTATGGTATGTATTTTCAAAACAGCTCGGGAAGCAGCATAAGAAATAACATCCTGAGAAACAACCTTTTTATAGCAAAAGCTCCCTCTCAGGTATCACTGAAGTTTTTTAGCGTCGCTGACGATATACCTTCATTCGGAACTGCAGACTATAATTATTATGCAAGACCGGTTGATGATGACGATGTATTCCACACCTATTCACCTTCAACCGGAAGTAAATACAGAACCCTGGCAGGATGGCAGTCGTTCACCAATCAGGATAAAAACTCAAAAAAATCAGCCGTTACAGTAAGCGACACATCAAAGATTGATTTCCATTATAACCCTTCTACCTCGAATAAGGTTATCACACTGAGCCAGCCAATGGTTGATGTGACAGGTAAAAAGTATTCAGGCTCCGTTACTCTCCTGCCTTATACCTCAGTAATCCTGATGCCTGACCCTAATCCTTATACTCCCACAACCCCAACTTTATCAGGAGTTGCTGTTGAAAACAGCGCTCCGGCCATAGTAGTGATGAACTACAGCATAACCCTGGCATCTGTTATACCATCCGCAACAGCATTTTCTGTCACTGTCAATGGTACAGCCAGAACCGTAAGTTCAGTATCCGTTTCAGGCAGCAAGGTGTCACTGACGCTGTCAAGCAGGATCAATTACGGCGATGTGGTAAAAATTTCCTACACCAAGCCTACTGCAAGTCCCCTTCAGACCTCAGAGGGAGCACAGGCACCTTCAATTTCAAACCAATCAGTAACAAACAACTGCGCCGATCCGGCATCTTCTCCAGATCCGGCTCAGCCACCGGCACAAACAAACCAGCCACCTGTAATCAGCATTGCCTCGCCGGTCAAAGGCAGCTCATACACTTCACCGGCCTTTGTTGACATCGAGATCACTGCGCATGACCCCGACGGTACCATCAATTCTGTAGCCCTTTACAACGGAACCGAAAAACTTGGTGAGAGGGCCAGCGCCCCTTTTACATTCACTCTTAAGGACCTCGAGGAGGGCTCCTACTCCATTCATGCGGTTGCTACCGATAACCTGAAAGCCTCCACCAAATCCGGCACACTAGAATTCCATGTGACTGCCCCTAAACCTGAAAAGGGATTCTTTAAACTATACCCCAATCCAAACGACGGCAATTTCTTTATCGATTATGATGCACCAGATGATATCGGGGAATATAAACTGTCTGTGGTAAATTCCCAGGGACGTACTGTTCTTGTCGAGGACCTGTCAAACGATCAGTACATGAAACATTTCGATTTGTCCTACCTGGTATCAGGCATCTATATAGTAATGGTCTCGGCAGACGAAATAATCCTCACTCAAAAGTTTATTAAAAGATAATCTGAATATCAATTCAATATTACTATTTTGCTTTGAAGCGGGGTCAGCCCTTTTGCCTCTAATATAACAGTGTACATCCCGGGGCCTATATTACCTGGAAGATCGATGGTATTTATGCGGTTAAAACCCAGAGGAACACTGTGGACCAATCGTCCTTGTGAATCAAATATCCGGAGCGAACTGTAAGCCGCGTCTTCATCAGTTGTCAGTACATAAAAAAATCTGTATGCGGGATTTGGATATATTTTAGTCTCTCCCGGCGGCAGAATGATTGTGTCGTTTGTGACAGCTCCATAGATTCTTGCCCCTGCCTGCCAGGTGCCATTTTGCACGGCTGTTTTTGGACTTTCGGTGCCCCATATGGCATCAGGTGCCAGACCTTCGGCGAAATCATCCCCCAGGACTGTTCCGTAATCAAGCCTGTCTGCGGGGACGAAATCTGTAAAATTTTTGAATTGTGGATTGATAACAACTGAGTGAACATCATACCCGAGAGCCTGCCATTCGGCAAATGTCTTGGATACCCCGCCGGCACTGAACCTGGGGGATCCTGATTCACTGTAAAATACATTATAATCAGACTGTAGCCCTTCCAGGCTTTCCGGATCCATTACATTAATACAATAGGTATTATTTTTTGTGTAGAAGATATTATTGAAAATCTTCGTCCCGGTTGATGGAGCATTCAAACCGGCGTCAAGGTTGGAATGAACATCAATAAGTCCCCTCTTGGTCTCGGAGGTTGTCTTGTCAGTATAAAGGGTATTATTATAGATCCTGACCCCGCTCATCCCTTTAACAACAATCCCTACCTTAGGATTCTTAATGATATTATAAGCCACGACCCCGGTGACATCGGTCATTCCGTCCGATTTCCGCTGGATACCGTTTGGAGTGTTCAGAAGGTAGTTGTACTTAATAATCACACCAAGGTTATATCCGGTGAACAGTGCATGGGTCCAGCTGTCAGCATCTGTCCCGCTCCAGGAAAACCAGTTCCCGGTGATAATTGCACCATCGAGATGGTTATTAGTTAGTCCCGGTCTTTCATCCCCTGCCTGGAGCATGTATCCGACAGAGTTCACCGAAGTCAACGAGTTATTGCGAAATGTAAGTGCAGTAACCTGGCTTCTCGGAATATTATATCCGTTTGAGACTCCGGTCTCGGTATCCACAATTACCTGCCCTTCAATTATCAAAGGTACCTGTGAAAACAAAGTGACAGATAGAAAGGAAAATATAACAATTATCAGTGCCTTCTTCATATAGTATCCAGAAAAGGATTTATTAAGAAACTTGCTGTTACCCTTCCAAAATTAAGTAACCAGCGGTATTCTCCCCTGCTGCAAAAGTCCAAAATTAATAAAACTAATTTCTCTACCTGATAACACTAAACTCCACCCTCCTGTTCAACCGGCGGTCAAGCCAATTGGCATTAGGGGCAACGGGACGGCTGCTGCCGTAACCGCGCGGAGTCAGTCGGCTCTCGGAAACACCTCTGTTGATCAGATAGTTGACTATGACCTGGGCACGGGTCTGCGAGAGGCGCTCAAGGGTGCCGGCTACACCCTGGTTATCAGTATGCACACCTATTTCAAGCTTCAAAGATGGATACTTGTTCATCAGCATCACCACCTGGTCAAGCATTAGATAAGCATTCGTGACAAGCCTGTTGCGCGCATCAAAATAGGTATCGGTCATCACACCGTAATTCCTCTTCAGCACATTGAGCTCGCGCTCGGCGGGGTCAGTCAGTACAAAGAGCCTCACTGTAGCACTTCTGAATCCCAATGCCATCATCTCTGTAAATGCAGGATAGGCCGCCATCAGGCTCATCTGCTGATCAATGACATAACTGTAAGTATCTGTCTCGGGATAATGAACCTCACGGACCGAATACTTCACCGGCACACTCCTGAAAAGCGGATTCGACAGGTCCATTTTCGTCTTCGACGAGAGGATCTCAACCTGGAAAACCGCCTCCTTCAGGAACTCGGCCTCAGCTGAATACTGATCCCTGACAGATACATTCTCAAACTGCCTCAGATCGAAAGGCTCCGTAACAGCGGAAGACCGCGCGGCAAGCCAGGAATCCCTCTCTGAACGGCTGCTAAAAATCCAGATCTTGCGTGTCACAGCACGCTTGAGTACATCGCCCGTTGCCTGCGACCGGATAGTCAAACCAAGCCTCACATCAAACTCACCGGGACTGGCAAAGGTGTGCGAAGGTCCCGCTCCGGTCTTTTGTGTACCGTCACCAAAATCCCAGAAAAACCCTGTCACAGTGTAACCCGGCAGGTACGACTTCATTCCGTCAAACTCAACCGCCTCACCTGCAATCGCATAAGCCGGCCCGGAAATGTACGGCTGGTCATAGTCAACAATCTCAATATCATAGGTCTGCTTGCGGAAATAAGGCTTCCCTGTCGTCCGGTCAATGATATCCAGTGCTAAAGTGTATTTCCCGGGTCCCGGGAAACAGTGATGTACCCTCGTGCCGGTCATCTTCGTGTTGTCACCGAAGTCCCACACATACTGCATGCTGAGCGTGTCAACCACAATCCTTCCCGTGTCTGATACCGAGAAACAGTACTGATTTTCCTTCTGCGCTTCCGCGAACCAAACCTGGGGCATCTCTGATGTAAAGTGGTAAATATCAACTGACTTACCCCTGTTGGAGGAGAAGTATCCCTCCCTGACATCCGCTGTTGTCACAATCCCGAAGTCATCATACTCCGAGTTCACCGGCGCCGACAGTCTCACCGGTGTATGCCAGCCGTTATCTTTCTGTTTGGTGACGTAGACATCCTTTCCGCCGAGACCGCTCCTTCCATCCGAGGAGAAGAAGAGCTCACCGGTTTCGGTGACGAAGGGATAAGTCTCGTTCCCTTCCGTATTGACTTCAGGCCCGAGGTTAACCGGGTCCTCCCAGTAACCGTTCTTCCAGTTGCTGTAATAGATATCGAGGCCGCCCACTCCATCGGGCTTGTCCGAGGCAAAATAGAGCCTCCTGCCGTCATGCGACAGGCAGGGCATGGTGATATTGAACCACTCGGTGTTGAACCTGATCTCGCGGACCTTTCCCCAGCCTTTTCCCTCCGAGGCGGCGTAAAACAGTCCCAACTTGTTCCGGTAGGTGGAGAGGAGCTTGAAGTTGCCCTCAACAACCAGGTTACGCGAATAGTATATCGTATCACCGGCGCGGTTAAATGAGGCCGGACCATCGTTCAGTTTGCTCTTCAGGTACTTGGAGAAGGGTCTGATTTTTGAGTTCGCGGATGCGGTATCAACATAATACATCTTCACCACTGCCTTTCCCTGGCTGTTGACCGCCTGCCCTCTGTCAGTGCAGAAGACCAGCCCGTTCCCGTAAAAGACCGGGGCAAACTCGTCATAGCCATCACTGCTGAAAGCGGTCTTCCTGATACTGTAAGGCGATTGCTGGGCAGAAACAACATATTGCCCCAGGATTAAAACAACAACTGAAACCAAGGTCCTTACTTTCATAACAGTGAAATTCAGATTGTCTAAGTTACATTAAAATTAAAATATCAGCGGATTCACCACATCAACCTTGTAGCGGAACTCGTAGCGGAGCATTATCTCATGGGATCCGTTGTTGTAGCTCCCGAGTTTTCCGAAGTTAAAATCGTAGGAATAGGCCACCTTGAACTGGTTGTTTATGGCAAACTGAGCCAGCGCCGTCACCGAGCCGGTGCTCCGGTATGTAGCTCCCAGCCAGAGCCTGTCATACAGGATGAAGTGGACACTGCCGTCATACAGGAGCTTGTCCCCGGGTGAATATGAGAGCATGGCCGAAGGTATGAACCTGGCTTTCTGCCCCAGGGGGAACATATAACCTGTGGTAAGGACATAATTATACTGGTCCGGCTCAAACTTCAGTGAGTACTTGTTCCTGTCAAAGTCGAACTTGTATCCCAGAAGTCTCGGGATCGAAAAGCCGAGGAAGTAGTTTTTTACGGTATAGTATGTCCCGAAGCTGAAATCAGGTACCATAAATACCTTGGAATCAATCTGGTAGTATTCATCACCCGGATCGAGCACCACCAGGTCAGACCATGCGGTATTTGTTGCCACCAGGCCTGCCCCCAATCCGAGTGCCAGAGTGCCGCTCCCGAGACTGATCCTGTAAGCGTATGACGTCATAAATTCGGTCTGTTTTGTTACACCTATCTGGTCGTTGACAACGAAAAGGCCCACTCCGAGCTTATCTGAGAGCACCGGAGCATCAACCTCGAGGCTCATTGTCCGGGGAGCGCCTGGGATGCCCACCCATTGCTGACGGTAAAAGGCTGCTACGCTCAACCCACCTCTGCTTCCGGCATATGACGGGTTGATAGTCAGCGGATTGAGAATGTACTGGTCATTTACCGGCGTGAGCTGTGCCATCAGCATCATTGGCAGAAGAGCCAGCACCGACAGACATGTTAACTTTTTCATTACTATGGATTTTATTTCCTGGTATGACTTGTTCTTATCTATATCGCAGAGCGAAACCTTTTGTTCACCGGCTCCTCCCTGTTTCAGGATACGGCACCTCGAACCACTCCGGTTACCGTCTCACCACTATATAACCACTTATAGATACTCCATTCACGGCTCGTATCACATAGAAGTAGGTGTCATCGGGAAGAGGATTGCTGTTATAGTCGAGGCCCTCCCAGCGATCGCCCTGTTCATTGGAATAATCGTTGTTCTCATAGACCTTCATTCCGCGGCGGTCGAAGATGGTGAGTTCAGTTCTGCCAAGGGTTTCGAGCCCGCGTATCTTGAAGAAATCGTTAAGTCCGTCCTCGTTAGGTGTAATAAGGGTAGGGATATTCAGGTTGTTCACTTTCACCACCATCTGGTCTGACACCGGATCGCAGGCGCCGTTTGTGACAGTCCAGCTGAAGATGTTCTCCCCTACAGAGAGTCCGCTAACCGAAGTGGACGGGGCAGCAGAATTGAAAATGTCTCCGGTTCCTGACACAAGCACCCAAAGGCCTGTACCCATTTCAGGTATATCTGCATTCAGTGCTGTACCGAAGAGGTAGTCAAGGACCTGGTCAGGACCGGCATCCGCGATCGGAAGCTGGTCAGCGGTGACCATTACGGATTTGATGGTATAGTAACCTGCCGTCGAAGTACCCATTATGTAATAGGTCCCTGCCGGCGCTGTTGACGGTGTGGTATATTCCACTGTTGCTTCGGAGTCAGTCCAGTAGGTAAATGTCAGGTTGGCATCAGATCCTGCAGTGATTGCCGGAGCAGTGAGGTCAGTGGTCTCATTCTCGCAGATGGTTGGCGGATTATTGATCACTACCACCGGTGCGCCTGGACGTGCGTTGATGACCACATTCCCGGTTGAAATTGAGGTACACCCGAAGGAATTGGTCACCGCAAAGGTGTAAGTTCCCGGTTCGAGTCCGGAAACAGTCCGCGTGGTGCCTGTCCCCTGGCTGGTGAATCCGTCGGGGTAGCGTATAAGGGTCCATGTCCCGCTTGCGGGTAGTCCTGATAGCACGACACTTCCGGTAGACACCTGGAATGTAGGATGGGTGACAGATCCAACAACAGGGGCTGTGGGTGTTGGCGGCTGGGCATTAATGACGGCATTAGCCGATACCGGCGAAGTACACCCGTCCGTATTCCTGACAGTGAAGTTGTAGATTCCGGCAGGCAGTGATGAGATTGTGGTGCTTGTACCTGAACCATCAGTAGCTGAGCCTCCCGGGTACCGTATAAGTGTCCATTCCCCGTTCTCGGGCATATTCTCAAGAACTACTGTTCCCGTTGCGAGATCACAGGTAGGATGGGTGATGGTGCCTATGGCCGGTGCCACGGGTGTCACGGGCTGCATGTTTATAACTACTTCTGCAGAGGCAGGCGAAACACAGCCGGCTGCATTGGCCACTGTGAATGTATAGGTCCCGGGCGGGATTGACGAAACTGTCCTCGTTGCGCCACTGCCATTGATTGTAACGTTGCCAGGTGTCCGGGTCAGTGTCCAGTTACCTGCAGCTGGCAGTCCGCTGAGGGCAACACTTCCTGTTGAAAGCGCGCAGGTAGGCTGTGTAATTTCACCGACTACCGGTGCAGTTGGAGTATCAGGCTGGACATTTATGACCACGTCAGCCGATACCGGAGAAACACAACCCGGTGCGTTGGTAACTGTGAAGTTGTAGGTACCAGGCGCCAGTCCGGTGATGGTAGTGCTGGTGCCTGATCCGGATGTGGTCTGGCCGCCCGGTGAGCGGGTGATTGTCCAGTTTCCGGTTGGCGGAAGGCTGTTCAGCACCACGCTTCCTGTCGGCAGTGCGCATGTGGGATGGGTTATTGTTCCCCGTACAGGTGCAACCGGATTGGCATTCACAGTAAGGTTGTAGGTTGCTGATGCTGCCGTACATACAGCTTCGTCAGGGTCATCGGTAGTAACTGTAATGATAACAACCTGCCCTGCGTCAGCCGCAACCGGTGTATAAGTGAAATAAAACGGTGAAGTGATTGATGAGGGAGGAGTAACCGTACCTCCACCATTATCCGAAATGGTAACCCTTGTGGCTCCGCCTCCAAAAGTATTACCACTGACAGTTACTGTTGTGACACCACATGTACTCCCGGAAGAAGCAGAAAGAGTGACTGTTGCAGGATTACCGCAATTACATGCGACAGGAAAAATAGGTCCTTTTGTTGTACAGTTCGATGCATTGCGTACAGTGATGGTGTGGTCTCCGTTACTCACCGGATCAAAAATATTGCTTGTCTGAAATAACCCGTCATCAAGACTATACTGATAATCTGTTCCCACGGGGTATGTGACAGTGACAACTGCACTGCCTGCGCCTTCAGAACAGTCTACTGTCTGAGCAGGTACTGCAGGTACCGGCAACGGACCATTGACCATTACAGGTTCCGAGGCAGGAGAAACGCAGCCAGCTTCATTGGTCACCGTATAGTTGTAAGTACCTTCCGGGATATCTGTAAGAGTGTAGGTAGTTCCGATGCCGGACACCTTGTCCCCATCCGTGTTACGGGTGAGGGTCCAGGTGCCTGTAGGAGGTAACCCGCTGATCCCGACACTGCCCGTAGTAACAGCACAGGTAGGCTGAGTAACCGTGCCCATCACAGGGGCTGTCGGGATAGCGGGTTGTTCATTTATGCTGACGGCTGCTGATTCCTCTGAGGTACAGCCGTTGGAGTTGGTAACGGTAAAACTGTGGGTGCCCTGTGTCAGGCCCGATACAGTCACAGTGGAAGTGGAACCCTTAATGCCTCCCGGATTGACCGTCCAGTTTCCGGCCGGAAGGCCGCTGAGCACCACGCTGCCAGTAGCCACCGTGCACGATGGCTGGGTGACAGTACCAACTGTCGGTGCAAAAGGCAGCGGATTGACAGTAATCGGATAACCTGCACTCAATGACCCGTTGCCACAACTGTTAATCCCTCTGACCGTCAGGGTACCTGAGGTGGCAGTAACAGAAAAGTCTATAGTCACCGCATTCGTTGTTCCATTAATGGTAGCACCCTGACCACTGTAGGCCCATGAATAACTCGTAGCCCCGGTAATGGCCGGGACAGTGTAGGAAACATCACTTCTACCCTGGCAGACTGATGGTGTCCCTGTTATTGTACCTGCTGCAACTGGCAGGGGATTTACAGTAATATAATTCGGTTTCGTTTCGGTGCTTACCGCTCCATCCGTTATGGTAAGTGTAACTGTTTTTGTCCCTCCGGTGCTATAAGTAACTGAATGTGTACCTGGAGTTGTTGCTGAGGCAGGAACCGCCCCCTCACCAAAGTTCCACAAGAATTCAGTGTCTCCCGTTGTTCCATCTGAGGTGTTGGAGAAAATAACTACATCTCCGACACACACTGTTTGTTTATCGGCTGTGAAATCAGCATCAAGACCACAACCCAGAAGAGTGACGTTAAGATTCCTGGCTCCTCCCTCACAACCTGCCGCGTTCTTCTCAGTAACTGATATATTACCGTTTGTAGTGCCAAAACTGACTGTTATGCTATTGGTCCCGGTTCCTGAAGTAATTGTTGACCCCTCAGGCACAGTCCATTCATAGCTCGATCCTGCATTGGCGGTGACATAATACACATTACCCGTACTGCTGCACACCGGTGTACCATCTCCTGTTATGGTTGATGTGGAGGGCAAAGCGTTGACTGTGACAATTGCACTTCCCGAAATTGAATTCGTACAGAAAGGAGCTGTCTGATAAGTAACACTAACCAGGTTATAAGTATAGAGACCAGAGGATGTTGTAGGCACGGTAAGGGTCGTGGAGGATGAGGCGTCTATATTTATGTTGGCTTCATTTGCCCCGCCAATATTGTAGGTGACTGTTACCGGAAAGGGTTGCGGATTTGTAAATGTAATACTCGGGGCTGCTGCTCCCTGGCATACTGATGTCGTACCACTGATCGATGCCGTCGGGGTAGGTCTTACCGTGACATCCGCAGTGACAAGGCCTGCAGGCCCCCCACACCCGTTCGCACTGACACTGATTGTGGCTATTCCGCTGAATGATGAGCTAAAGACAACTGTTGCCGTTGTACCTGTCCCCGTTACTGTATAGCCTGCTCCGGTTACCGTCCAGTTATAGCTGGTAGCATTTGTCGCTGAGGTTGTTACAGTTATGGTGGGTGTTCCCTGGCAGATTGTAGCTGCTGAAGGAACAGGCACTGTAGGAATGCCGACGTTGGCCGGAACAGTGACCATTCCGCTTGCGCATTCTGTCGTGTTACATGCTCCTGCAGCCCTGACGTAATATGTTGTGTTTGTTCCTGCAGCCGGATTAACCGTGATGCTTGCTCCCGTTCCGGCAGAAATCCCTCCGCATGAACCGGTGAACCATTCCCACTCCGCATCTGTGCCAAGGGAGCCTCCTGAAACGGTGAGGGTCTTTTCAGTCCCGTAGCAGGTGTTGTCATTTGTGATGGTTACAGCACCAGGTGCAGTCGAACCGGTACCCAATACCAGCCACCGGTTCCTTGTTGGCCCGTCTCCGCATGAATTTGATGCATAGACAACCAGGTTTGCGTCTGAGGTACCCGCTGTGACTGTAATTGTCCTTGAGCCCTGACCGGAGGTGATACTCCCTGAACCGATGCTCCAGGTATAAGAGTCTGCACCTTGCACTTCAGACACTTCATAAATAAGCCCTTCAGTCCCGGGGCACGGCATTGACGGGCCGGTAATCTCTTCCGGCTGTGCCGGAACGTTGAGACACGGATTGGATAGATTTAAAGTGGTATGGAAAGTCTGAACTGTAATATCCGAAACTAATGCTCCTACATAAGCATTAACCGTTGTTACTCTGCCTGTTTCGGGCAAAAAATTCCATGAAAGATCCGGGGTGACACTTGCGAACGGAACCGAATTGGACAGACGAAACCTCCCTATTCTTGTGCCTGGAGTCACATATGAAACGATAGTCCCGCTGCCTGCACCGGGATGAGCCGTACCAGACCATTCGATACAGTTTGCAGCGTTGTTGAATGATAAATCCTCATCAGCGGGTATCTGGGCAGAGAGAAGGTCTGAGGTCCCTGAAATATAGGATACTGTAATCAATCCGCCATTGCGCAATACGGGGTTCACATTGATGCCAAACTCCATCCCTGCATACTCCATGGCAGTGGTCCCTGTCCGTAACAGGTACACATCGAATTCATAGGTATTGGCATCAATTCTGGTATCATTCCTCAGCTCACACAAATACTCCGGACTCTGTGCTGAAATGGTTGCCATTGCTGTAAGAAACAGCAATGATGCAATGATTGATTTTAGACAGAACGACTTGACTACTCTCATGATAATGCTTTTTAAAGTCCCCTACCCCAGGTTAAATAATTACTTCAATTGCAGCTTTAAAATCCCCGCACGATCTGTCTGAACAGATGGCACCCTGGTTGCAATATAAATGAACGAAGCAATCTAACCTGCTGATTATATTGCTAATATTAACTGAACGAGATGTGATTTTTATACACTCCCGTTCCGTCAGTCACACTGACATACCCTTTCTGATATGCCGGGAAAAAAGAACCCGGCTTGCGGTAAACAGCCGGGCATATCCGATTCAAATCACCAGAAATGACAAAACCTGTTGCAACGTCAACAGTTAGTTCATTGAAATAAAAAATATACTCAGCCTTTAAAACAGCTCTAAAATTAATAATAAAGAAATACACCTCATTTTTTATTTGACCAAACGGTGTCCGGGATAGACAAAAAGAAGTCTCTCTTGGATTAACTTTCCGGGCATAACTCCGGAAACCGTTCCAACGGCCAATTTTTCAAATATTATTCAACAACGGTTGCTTTTTCAATTCACAGATACTATTTTTAGCATCATTGACCGCGGGGATGAGCCCGGGGCTGTAAAGCGTTTAAAATCATATTGATAAAGCCATGACGAAAGGACTCGTAACAAAGAAGGACAAAAAGAAAGACAAGTAGCAAGCACAGTCTCTTTTCCATAGATCTGAACTTGGACTAAGTTCGTGATCAACCCGCTCTTTACAAAACCGAGTGTACTTCACACCCGTCTGCTCTCAGCCGGGTGTTTTTGTTAAGATTTGTGTCAATGGCGCTGAATTATTGCGATTTTCAGGAATCATTCTTACTGATTCGAAAAATCGGTCCATTCAACCGATTTCCAAATTACCAGACACTCATGCAAATCATCGACATTATCAATATAAAAAGATGTCTGCAGCACACCATATGGGGCGGTTGTGAAGGCATGCAGCGCCAGGCGAATATGCCCGGGCATAACCTCTTCCTGCTTCAAGTAGGCATACCGCCGAATTTGTCCTTCATCCTCGACAATGCTTTCCAATTTTTCCGCTTCGACCCTCGCTCTCAGATTCGCCAGAAGAGTCTCGCGGTGACGCTCACCGGAATAGGCATAAATCGTCGTCAGCAGCGTGACGCCGGCTTTCCAAAAGACAACATGGTCGCCTTCCTTGCGATGCTCAAAATCGTCTGGGATTTCCAGTGACCATTCGTTCGATAGGGTGGTTCGCATATCACCGATTATACCTGTTTCAGGAATGGCTTTCCAAAGCCAGTAAGGTTTTTATTGATCGCTCATCCTGAAGGTTGTTCGAAAGGGCACCTTGCCATCATGAACAACCAATAAGCAGCGTAGGGGACGGTTGCCACGCCGTCCCGCAAGAAGTGTAGGGGACGGTTGCCACGCCGTCCCGCGAGAAGTGTAGGGGACGGTTGCCACGCCGTCCCGAATGTGGTGTAGGGCGAGATTGGAGGTGCCGGATGTTTCCATTGACAAGAGTGCATCGCGCCTCCAATCCGCCGATGCTCGTGTAATCATTGATATCTTGCAATGACAGGGTTTTTGTAGGGAAGGGGCTTGACCCCTTCCGCATGAACACAACCCAATAATGCCTACGGAACGGGACAAGTACTGCTCGCTACGCTCGCAGCATCATGACCGCGTTCCCTACGGCAATGCTGCGGTCGGGATGACAGGGTGGTGGGCAAGAGTTTAGATTGCTTCGTCCCTCGCAATGACAGGAGGCTGGACTTAGATTCTCCCAGGAGAGGGTTTGGGCGCCAGTTCCCTACAAGATCACATAATAGGAGAACGTCGGGGTGGGTTCCAGTATGAAAACGGGGCGGCATGGCAACCGCCCCCTACACCGCATTCGGGGCGGCATGGCAACCACCCCCTACACCGCTTTCGGGCGGCATGGCAACCGTCCCCTACACTACTTTCGGGGCGGCATGGTAACCACCCCCTACACCACTTTCGGGGCGGCATGGCAACCGCCCCCTACACCGCGCATATAAATACAGATCAAAGCAAAAAAGTGCGGTTTTTTATATCAAGAACTGCTGGTGGAGGATTCATTACTGATATAATCTTTTCGAGGTAATTATGTCCTATCCCATTGCTCATCCCAAAGTCTTGGAACGCGCCCGTCAGGTCTCGAAACTCAACCCAATTTTTCTCGACACCGAAACAACCGGCGTTGGGCTCTATGACCTGGTCATCGAGGTTGGGATCGTCGATTTCGATGGGACTACTCTCTATGACGGTCTCATCAACCCCCAGCGCCCTATCCCCGCGGAATCCAGCAAAGTCCATGGCATCTCTGATGAGATGGTCAAAGATTCCCCGACAATGAGGGATGCCTGGCCTGATATCGAGCCAATTTTACGTGCTCGTGCCATCGGCATCTATAATGCCGATTTTGATTACCGCCTGATGAAACAATCGGTCGATCACGTCGGTTTGCCCTGGTCTCTGCATCGCAAGCAGACTTTTTGCATGATGAACATGTTTGCCGCCTGGTATGGCGAGTGGAATCGCCGGGCGAATAATTTCCGCTCTCAAAAGCTGGAATTTGCAGGCAGTTTTTGCGGCATCAACCTGGCTAATACGCATCACGCCGTCGACGATGCCAAACTGACTGCGGCGCTGCTGCGTTACCTCGCGGAATACCAGCCCTCCTGAGCATTTTCCTGATTTAAACCCCTTGTCAAATTCCCAATTTGTGGTAATATGAACATATGAGCACGTATTCATACGTAAGGATGACCAATGACCACACCTATTGACATTGAAACCGCCACACAACTCGCTGCCACCTTCAAAGGTCTTGGTGACAGCACGCGTTTACGACTGCTCTCCATCCTTTTAAAAGGGGAGACCTGTGTCTCAGACCTTGCAGAGAAAACCTCCATCAGCCAGAGCGCGGTTTCGCACCAACTGCGCATACTGCGCAACCTTGGCTTTGTTTCAACCCGGAGGGACGGTAAAAACATTTATTACGCCATCGATGATGACCATATCGAAGGTCTTTATACGCTTGCCATGGAGCACATTCACCACCTGGATAAATGAGAAATATGAAATCTGATCGCTCTACTCAAAATATCGGTTTTTCACGCGAACCAAACACGTCATGCGATGACCGTGGTTGTGGTTGCGGCGGCACGACCACCATATCAATCGACAACAACCCAACC
>ENA-UOOK01004501-UOOK01004501.1-fermentation-metagenome-genome-assembly--contig:-NODE-4501-length-14871-cov-9.165834_pt1 | contig 14871 bp, 14 predicted proteins | sample MGYA00245777_ERZ724023 | MGnify/ENA primary metagenome ERZ724023 (study PRJEB28704, sample SAMN03018312) | fermentation metagenome | biome: anthropogenic terrestrial biome; feature: soil; material...
CATAAAGCGATTTTATTAACAATTGATACTGTTATTTGGTGCGAATACTCCGGCATATTCATGTTCACTTCACATTCGCACTAAAAAATCAGAGGTCCATTCATATCCATACTTTCTTTTACTCCAATATGAATCACCTTATTTTTATAACTATTTCCAAGTATATAAAACCGCAAACTATCCTTATCTTTATCAATAATATTTTCTAGAATGCTTCTAACTTGACGTAACTGAGCCGCATCAAGAATGCATTCAAATACGGAATTTTGGACTCGTTGCCCATAATTGACACATTGCTTAGCAACTTTCCTCAGCCGTGTTTTTCCTGCATTTGTCTCAGTGTTAACATCATAAGTTATTAAAACAAGCAAATAAAATCACCTACTTCCATAAAAATGGCGGATATTGATCCAGATCTCCGCGAATATATCTTGCCAATAACAGCGATTGAACATAAGGAACCATGCCCCATTCTATTTTCTCATTAAGAAATGGATGTTTTATTTGATCCTGCTTTCTTGACTGCCATGCAGATATAACCTCATTTCTTGTATCATCATCCATGATAACCGCACCATTTTCTTTGGTATAAAATCCATTTGCACTCACAATACGTTTATTTATTACTGTCAATACAAACCGGTCAGCCATTACCGCTCTTAGCTCTTCCATAATATCAAGTGCTAATGATGCTCTTCCTGGTCTATCTGTATGCATAAAGCCTACATATGCATCTAATCCAACTGTCTCTAATGCAGATTTACACATACTCATAAGTAATGTATAAGAAAAGGATAACAACGCATTCACATTATCCATAGGCGGTCTTCTGTTTCGATTATCAAATATAAAGTTCTCTTTTTGCTGAAGAATCATTTCATCAAATACCGAAAAATAGATCGAAGCAGCTTCCCCTTCAATACCCCTAAGCTGATTCATGTCATCGGTATCACGCGCTTTTTGTATAGAATCGCTTAAAAGCATACTTTTTACTTTTAACTTATCTGCATCTAAACGCAGTGGATAATCTCGAATAGCTCTCTCCAGAACCCATTTACTGTTATATAACTTCCCGACAATCATGTTTTTTGCTATGTTGAGTGACTGGGTACTGTTATCTGATAATCGATACTGCTCTCTTCTAAGAGTTACGTTACCCTTTAATTCACCACATACCGTAGCCAGAAACTTTCCGCTATAGGATAAAAATGTAATAGCAATACTTTTATCTATGCAATGTCCCATCAGTTTGGGGCTGACACCAGTATATCCAAATGTTACAATACTATCGATATTATGAAGCGGAACCCGTCCAACTTCATCATCATATAATTTTACTACTACATTTTCGCCGTCTATTGCAAGATAATAGTCTGGATTCGAAATATACAATGTATTTAATAATCGCTTCATTTGTAACCTCATTTCTGCACATCTATTTATGTATCTTTATCCTCCATTCCTGCACATGTATTTCTGTGCATCCGAATTTGTGCCGAGGATTTCGCAGACACAAAATTTATGGTTGAAAGTGTATTTCATTCAACCTTATCCTCCAAAAGAGCATCATTAATATATGTGGATACAGACTTGTTAGAGCACAATACCGGTATACATATATCCTTTAGTGAACAGGCATTGCACCGTTTGGTTCTTTTAACTTTAGGAGTATATCTTCGATCATACATTTGGTGCATCTCAAGAAACATATCCTTAACTTTTTTTCGTAACTCTTCACTAATAAGCACTTCTAATCTTCTTCGCGTTTCGTTATAATACAAATACCCTTTGGAAATTGAGCAGCAAAGCATCTCTTCAAGACACATCACCTGAGCAGCTAGTTGAAGTACATCTGCATCGTTCTCTTTTTCCTTTCCTCTCTTATATTCAATTGGCACCACCTCGAATAGGCCTTCTTTACCATGAAGAGTGACACCAGATGTACCTCTGTGAAATTCCACTACATCACATTCACCATTTGTTCCAAGAGATGCCGAATAAACCGGCATCCCTCTTGAAATGATAATATTACCCCTTGTCTCAGAGAAGAACTTGTCATGTGCTTTCTGATGTATTAATTGCCCTTCAATTGTCCTGACATTTTCCTCCCACTGCTTTTCTATATGTATTAAAGCCCATTGTCTGCGGCAAAATACATAATGCTGGATACCTGATAACATAAGATAATCTTCTTCTTTATATTCCATCGGACACATCACAATCCAGACCTTCCAGTTTATTCACGGTAATTTTATAGTCCTCTAATGTATCCGTCACAGACATCGGATCCGCAATAAATTCAACATTAACAGAATTATGGACCTTTGCCGATGAATACTGGCCAATTTTATTATTATGAACAAACCAATATAGCTTTTCTACACACATGGTACCTTCCGGACGCGCAGATGAGCTATCATTCACAAATAAAGTACGAATTGCTTCTTTTATTTTAGAAGCATCTTCTTCCGTAAATCCTGTCTTTTCCGCAAGTTGAACATTAATACTCCCTTTTAGAAGATATACCCCAAAATCAACTCTGTGCTTCATTCCCATGGTATCCGAACTTTTCTTTCCTTCTTTTGTTTCGCTATTCACACTCTTCGTTATCTGTGTACTCGTAATGTCTATTGTCTCGACGCTAAAGGCAGGCTGAATCGATACCGGCCCTCTTACACCTACCGAAACCCCGCCTCCTTTATCTTTATCCTTGTCACTTTTGAAAGCAAATACTTGTCCAAAACTTCGCACATCGACCCATGATGCACATGCTATTTTAGCAAACTCATCTCTGTTTTTTGCTTTTTCAGCTGCTTTTAATTCCGGATTAGAATCTGCACGTTCTCTCAAACTGTTGAATCCATCCACTTTTTTATCATCCGATTGTACAAAGATATTCTCACCCATATCCAATAACCGGTTTCGGATTTTTCTCTTAATACAAACGTCAGAGATTTCCCCATATCCCTTATATGTTTTTCTTGGCATATTTCCGTTCAGCGGATCTCCATTTGGATTCGCATTCTTGCATGTTATAATTGCTACAAAATCAATTTTGTTTTCAAGCATTGCCATAATTAATCCTCCTTATTTTCATCTTTGTTTTTTTCTTTATCTTCCTTTTTCGTGTAAATAAAATTTTGTTGTGAATAAAATCCAAGAGCCATTCTGCCATCCAGATTCTTTGCCTTTAGGAAATCATTTTCCGGTATCTTTGCAGAAATCTCTCCCAATTGCTTCAGGTAATACACTGCGTTTCCGCCAAGTTTAGCAATATACGGCGGCAGTGATCTGTTAATGACATCCCAAGTCTGACATGGATGCTCAACAAATTTGGTAAAATACCTCATTGCGGTAGTTGTACGGTTTTCCCCACCAAGTGCACCTTTCTCTAATGCATCTGCCACTGCCAATAGTCTCCCACACAGATAGGGCATACTTTCTTCCTTTTGATTAATTTCCACGTTCCATTCCTCCTTTTCTTGTGTCTTACTATGATCATAATAATATTTTTTGATTAACGAGCAGCTGATACTTAGTACTTTCTGCCAAGTATTTCGATTACTATAATTTTGTGGATGACACATATTCCCATACGCCGCATTCACAATATCATAGGGCAACGGTGTTCTATCAATAATACAGTGTAAAATTCGTTCCACAACATTTGCCCGAAGCTTATCGTCCATTTCAAGATAATTTGTCCGCTCTGTCCCAAATGCAACAAGTGCAATATCGTTTGGAGACGGGGCCCCATAGAATTCCTGTACGCTTTTATCCTCTTTAAATTTATATCTGTGCCTCCATGCACATGTCACATGCCAATGCTCTATATTATCGATCAGCTCATTCCCCAACATCTCCCGATAAAATGTAATAGCCATTCTGCCGGTAGTAGCAGCATCAATCCCCAGGATGATGATTTGATCGTAATATTGTAATTTCCCTTTGTATCCTGACATTGCTCTATGAAATTGATCTGCAAATTCTTTGGCTGTATATGGCAGCTTTTGATTTATTCCTAATAACGCTTCATAGCTATCTTTATTGATATCCGGCACCTCATACCCTCTCGGGTTCCAGACAACATAGACTCTTCCTCCATAATTACGTCCCTGATGCCCAATCAGCCACTTAAGAGCATTATGTGCCCCCTGAGATACTTCATAGCTAACTCCTACTGCTTCTTCTGCATCTGTAAATCTGCCTCTATAAGTAAAACCGGACGTATCATTAGCAGAAATCAATTTTGCTTTGTCTCCGGTGTTTCTTATCTTATTGGGATGATTCAAGGAACAGCTCATCCTTTTTCCCAAAACATAACATAGCTCATTACCATCCCGGTTGCTTAAATAGTAATTGATATAATCCGTCTGTAATTTTTTATCTTGCCATAAGGCTGTAATGTTATCGATTCCAGTTACCCGGAAACGTACGAAGGCATCACTTTGAACCCCTTGTACCACTCTGAATATCTCAGGTGCTTTCGCTTTGTTCGGATGATTTTTAATAAGCTTATTGTTTTCATCGCAGTACAGCACTTTATCTTTCACCAGATCGGATATTAAGGTTCCTTTTTTCAAATAGTTGTAAAGTGCTTTTACCTTAGGATTTGCATATTCTGATTCACACCATTTCAATAAATCTGTCATATATTCGGTATGAAAAGATTCCCCCTTTTCTCCGCCAAATTCTGTATAATCTCCGGCAACATACTGAAGTTTATCCATCAAAGGATGATTCACTGGATGGGAACCTGACCGTCCTGCAGATTGCTCCGTACAAGGAATTAATGTCTCTGCATCATCTTTCGCGACCACTTTTGAAGCTACAAAATCGCTATTCCCATTGATCGTCACTTCGATCTGTGCCCGCTGTGTTGTATGTGCTATAGGAAGTAAATCTTCATATAATTCGGACTGAGACATATTTTGATAAGTTGTATACAGCATATTTAACCAACTCATACCTGTACCTCCTTATATCCATCCAGCAAGCCGGGCTCATTTAAACCGCTGAAATTTCTGCCTTCAATAAACTTTTTCATACCTTGCTTATGTACCTCTTTGATAACGGTACACTCTTCCGGTTTGCAAAACTCAATCACACCGTTTACCATCTTCGGCCGCCAAAATTGGGCATACAGCATATCCTTTCCATTATAATCCGGATAAGAAAAGCTATGAAATTGCAGTCCGAATTCCATATCCCCACGCGAATCATAAAACCCTTTCTCTTTATTAAATTCGCATTGCTCCACATAAGCGCTGCATTCCCTTGTTCCGAGGAACACATCCCTTCTTCCGCCCTTTTCCAGACATCGCTTTGCAATAAAATAGTGCTTATTCTCGTTATAATCATGTGCCAGGTCCGGGCGGTTCGGATTTTGTTCAAAGTGAGCTTTTACTATGTATACGACATCTCTAAGATAGGTTGTATAGCTTAGATCGTTTCCTCCCCCATATCGAATGGGTCTGGTTCCTTTTGATTCGGTGCATATCGGATTGATAACTCTTACTTTATCAATCTTCCACCTTATGGTCGGCTTCCAGTAAATAGATTCCGTTATTCCAATCAAAGCTTGATAGGTTGGTACGAAAAGGCTGGATTTTTCCCCGCCCACCCTGGTTAATGGATCTGTAAAGAGAGCATATCTTCCGTATACACGATAAGTAATTGCATTCTCCATATTAACTCCTTTCTTGATCATATTGTCCTTATATTCTAAATCATTACATTATCAGCAGCTCTATTTTAGTGATAAAGTTTCGTATAATAAATATCATCCACATAATCTGCCTTTCCTGGTTTATAATGTGCTTCATATCATTGCCATATTAATGGATCAAATTTCTTTCCTTCCGGTATCACTCCTAATACATCATCATAGAAATTGTCTCTCAATATCAGAACACCACTTCGTTCATCCATGCATAGTGCCTGGTTATTTTTTAGTGTTTCGTATACATGGGAGGAGACATTTACCATATACGGTTGGGCACTTCTAATTAATTTCATATCCGGAAATATATTCTCTTTCGCAAGCAGCTGGCTGATAATATTCTTACCTTTTCCATATGGCACTAAAATTGCCTTTGCAAATTCATCAATCACCTCAAAATTTTCAGCAGCTGATTTAAACTGGAATTCTAACTCCAATGGATAGGAACCGTTATTTGCATATTGATATGCCTTTTTTTTATTTGGGCAGGATAACATCTCAAATATTGAATTCATATCCCCAGAAACAGGATAATCCATTTTTGACTCAATATCGTAATCATTAAAATAGTAATCATAATAAAGGCTTATAGCTTGCGGTGACAGCAAATCATGATGAAATCGACCCGCATCCAGTTCATATTCATCCAAAACAAAAGAGGTGCACTTTTCACCCAGGTCAATTTCCTTTAATGATCCAAGTTTTTCTTCCTCTAGTTGAATAACATAAGTATTCTTAATTGCCCCTTCCCCATTGCGGTTCCCTCTTCCAGATGCCTGGGCAATCGAATCCAATCCTGCATTATGCCTGATAACAGAGGAAAAACTTATATCGACTCCTGCCTCAATTAGCTGTGTACTAACGCAAATAACCTGTTTATGCTGCTTCAAATCTTTCTTCATCAGATTTATAATGTTTTTACGATGCGCAGGGCAAAGATTCGTGCTTAAGAAATAGTAAACAATGGACGGATCTTTCAATGTATCCTTCACTGCCTTAAAAACAGACTCCGCTGTTTTCTTCGTATTTAAAATCATAAGAATAGATTCATTTTCCTTTCTTATTTCCTTTATGAATTCAGCCAGTTCTTGATAAGGCATTTTCTTTTTGTTTCTTTTATCTATAATGTTCATTCGCTTAAATCCTAAAAACTTCTGTTGCAAATCTGCAATCATTTCTCCACGGATAAGCATTTTATGCTTTACCTTATTTAAATTTGGCTGCGTTGCCGAACACAAAATAATGGTATCACGGCATTGACTGGATAAAAAATTAACAGTTTCATTAAACAGTGATATACACTTAATCGGGAGCGATTGGATTTCATCAAAAATAATAATGGTATCCGTCAGGTTATGAAAGCGCCGTAAATCCTGAGTGCCGCGTGCAAAAAAGGTATTTAAAAACTGAACCATCGTAGTAAATATGATCGGAGAAGTCCATTGCTCCGTTAATAACTGGCGGTAGTGGTATTCATCGGTACCATATTCCTCTAAATTAACAACGTTGGAATGATGTTCCAGCAGATAATCATCAGCCTCTAATACCGATCTTACAACATCCGCATTTTGTTCTATAATTGTAGTAAATGGCAATACATATAGAATTCGTTTTTTTCCGCTCTTAATCGCATGATCCAGTGCATAGCGAAGACTGGATAAAGTTTTACCGCCGCCCGTCGGTACTGTCAGCGTATAGATACCAGTTGGCTGATCACTAAACTCTTTACACTGTTTCCAAATGTCATGACGTAATAGCTTGATTTTTTCTTCTAATTCACTTTCCGTTTTTTTATCTTGAAAACTGCGCTCCTTTACAGACAATTTTTCACTAAACTTATTCCATAAGATATTTATTTTAATGTCTTCCTCTTCTTTTTTATTCTGCATAAAAAGGTAGGTGTCATACCGATCTGCATCAATCAAACAGCTATACAGATATTTAATAAGTAAATGAAAATGAAAAGGCGAAAGCATTATATCTCTTTTCCTATTCATATCAATAAAATCGCGTAGCTCCTTTGCTGCAGCATGAAATAACTCGTCCAATTGCTCAAGACCCATGACCCGGTCTAAAAACCTTTCACATGCCTGCATATGAGCATTATCAGCTTCGCCTAATTTATCCGGCCATCCGGTTCTATTTAGCAATTTTACGTCCAGTTCAGGTGATATAAAGTCTTCCATACCTCCATGATGATAGCAGACAATCATAGCAATGATCTCAGACATTAACTTTCTATATACATCCCCGTTGTGATAGCGCCTCAATATAAATAAAGCTCCATGTCTTCCATGATCAACACTGCTTTTCAATTCAGGTAATCCATTTTTTTCTCGATATATCGCTTCTGTAATATAGTCGTAAAAATCATCTGTATATTTTCCCATATCATGGAGCAGTCCTAATAATTCCCCCGTATTAGCGAAATTTAATGCCTTTGCATATAGCGCACATTTCGTTTTAACACCGGCCGTATGCTCTTCCACCGTTTGATAGGTATCATCGATAATTCGATAATGCGCCGGATATATTTTATCTTTTTCCCTCATGTTCTCCCCTTTCCTGGTTATATACTACAAAATCTTTACATCAAACAATACAAATCCATCTTATCCTAATAGAATTATGTAGTATAATCTGTTTATTTAATATATTATAACATATGTGGCAAATACTTCCACTACATATTCATAATTATATAACTAATTCTTCAAATTATTGAATTAGTAAAGTAAACTTTCCCTTTTTGCAAATAAAAACAGCCTTCCAATGTTGCCAACACTAAAAAGCTGTACCTACGATCAACATTAATATAGAAGAATCAAAAAGCCCCCAAACATCAGTGTTTGAGGGTCTTTGTATTTTTGTAAAATTATCTTTTTGAAAATTGCGGAGCACGACGGGCTGCCTTTAAGCCGTATTTCTTTCTTTCTTTCATTCTAGGATCTCTTGTTAAGAAACCTGCTTTCTTCAGGGCCGGACGATAGTCTGCGTCTGCCTGAAGTAATGCTCTGGAAATACCGTGTCGGATGGCACCTGCCTGACCTGTAAATCCGCCACCTTTCACATTTATCAAAACATCAAATTTATCCTGATTGTCCGTAATAACAAGTGGTTGACGAACGATTAACTTTAAGGTATCTAGACCAAAATAGTTATCCATATCTCTCTTATTTATTGTAACTTTACCTGTACCCGGTACTAAGTAAACTCTGGCAATACTGCTTTTTCTTCTACCGGTTCCGTAATATCTTGCCTTAGCCAATGTTATTTCCTCCTTTCAACCTCTCCAATTAATATTTAATTTCTAGTACTTCTGGTTTCTGAGCTGCATGAGTATGCTCAGGTCCAGCGAATACATGCAGTTTAGTTATCATAGTTCTTCCTAAAGGTCCCTTTGGAAGCATGCCTTTTACAGCAAGGGTGATAACATCGGTAGGCTTTTTAACCATCATTTCACCTAGCGTGGTTTCTTTCAATCCGCCTACATAATCGGAGTGATTGTAATATATCTTTTGGTCCAGTTTCTTTCCTGTAACCTTAATTTTATCTGCATTTACAACAATTACATGATCACCTGTGTCCATGAAGGGTGTATAGGTAGGTTTATTCTTACCTCTTAATATTTTTGCGATCTCTGAAGAGAGACGACCCAATGTATGTCCTGTAGCATCAACTACGTACCATTTTCTTTCAATTGTTGCCGGACTAGCCATGAAACTTTTCATCGGTTTACCTCCTTATGAAAATGTATTCTTCCATATTTTTTTCATTTTAATTACAAACGCAAAAACCATGTCCAGAAGTTTTTGCCATCTTTATCTAACAAATCACGATCTCAAATACTATTACCGGGGCTTTGGTTTAAGTATTCTCACGTACGATTTATAATTATATAATATGTTGCCTGGCGTGTCAAGCAATTTGCAAAATTTTGTTACCAATGTCAAATGGTTTTTAGAATAAGGATTTTATATTTCTTCTGCAAATTCCACGCCCTTGATCTCACAAATATTTGATATGACATCGAGCTTTACACTCTTTTGCTTCAGACGAATTGTCATAATTGCAGCTATGGTAACCTCATTTCCATAAGCCGGCTTGACAACTTCAATTGATTCAATGTAAATCATTTGCGATTTGATTGCATCCGCTACCGAGGAAATGGATACAGCATTACTGATTTCAATATATAGATCCATCACCTTTGATTTGGAAAGCATCGAATTATCCAGTCTATGCAACACTACCGTTACAAAGAATATCAGCAGGCAGGCTAGTATTGCTGCCTTATAAAATCCGATACCGATCGCAAGTCCCATACAGGCCGTTGCCCATAGACCCGCTGCAGTTGTCAGACCTTTTACCTGGTGCTTACCGGTTACTATAATTGTACCCGCACCCAGAAAACCTATTCCGGATATTACCTGCGCGGCCATTCTCGTCGGATCATTAATTGCATATTCCTGAAAGATATATTGATTCGTCATCATTGCCAAGGTAGAACCCAGGCAGACTAAGATATGCGTTCGAAGACCGGCAGGCCGGCCAGACCTCCCCCGTTCAAAACCGATGATCCCGCCAAGTATTACAGACAGAAGCAAGCGGAGCACGATCGTGGTATCATTGATGGAATACAAATCACTTGAGAAATTAAACAAAAAATCACCTCTTCGGTATATTTTCATATTCTATGCTACTCTTATTTCGCCATATTGATGCGGAAATGCCTTATCATATGATATATCGCTGCTAATTCGAGCGCTGCTTGACGAAATCAACTTTTGATGAACTTATTTACCATGGATATTATACTCTTATTCTTGATTTTCGCGTATCTTTTTACGCATAATGCAATTTGCTATGTTCCCCTGCGAGTTCCTTATGAACTTAACTTAATCTACTCTATATTATCGGTAATATAATCGATATTCATTAATGTCAGTCCCTGCGGAGGCGCGGTCGGCCCTGCAAGGCTGCGGTCCCGCCCCAGTAAAATTGCAGGTATATGTTCCTGAGGTATTGCGCCTCTTCCCACTTCGATCAAGGTTCCTGCAATGATTCGAACCATATTATATAGGAACCCGCTGCCGGTTACCGAAAGGATAATAATATCTTCTTTTTTCCGTACGGACAGCCGGTAAATGCTTCGAACGGTATCCTTAACCTGCGTTTTGACCGAGCAGAAGCTTTTAAAATCGTGCTCTCCTGCCAGATAGCCGGCGGCTTTCTGCATGGCATCAATATCAAGAGAATAGTATACAAAATAGGAATACAGCCGTTCCATTGGCAGTGCTATATTCCGATTTAAGATTCGATATTCGTAGGTCTTGCGGCAATTCACCTTTCTTGGATGAAAATCTGCTGCTACCTCGATTGAGCTCTGAACCCGGATGTCCTCCGGAAGCCTTTGATTAACCGCCAGGCAGATTTTCTCCGGAGGAATTCTTGTATCGGTGTCAAATACCGCCACATTCCCTCTTGCATGAACTCCGGAATCGGTCCTGCTGGCTCCGATCACAGCGATTTTCTCTCCGAGTAACGAAGAAAGTGCTTTGTTAATCTGTGCCTCCACTGTCGGAAGGCCGGGCTGCAGCTGCCATCCGCAGTAATTGGTACCGTCATATGCAATTACTAATCTAATACGTTTCATACATACATCCTGCTCCACAATCTCATCCTACTATGCAATCACCGTTGTAGCTTACAAGCATTCTATCCTATCTGCTATTCGTTTTTCTAAGTATTTCTCTTTTTAATATTGATATGAATGTCAAAATTCATTTTAAGATTTTGGTATGACTAGAATCTTATATATATTCATGCTTATGGTTTTTATATGGCTTGTGACACCCATAGCAATCTTTAGAATACATTTTCCAGCATTCTGCCGGCAATAACTGCGGCAAGATAAACGAGCAGAACCATATACCCGATATAATCTCTGCTGCTGTATTTTAACGGCTTCATCTTCGTACGTCCCTCACCGCCACGGTAGCAGCGGGCTTCCATTGCCATCGCCAGATCATTTGCCCTTCGAAAGGCAGATACAAATAGAGGTACCAGCAGAGGAATCAAGCTCTTTGCTCTTTTTATAATACCGCCGGTTTCAAAGTCGGCTCCTCTGGCCATCTGTGCCTTCATGATTTTGTCCGTTTCTTCTAATAGAATAGGGATAAACCGTAATGCAATTGACATCATCATGGCGATCTCATGAACCGGGACCTTGATATGGTGTAATGGGTGCATTAATTTTTCCAATCCATCGGTTAACTGATTCGGTGTTGTCGTAAATGTCATCAGGGAGGAACCAATAATCAGATAGATCAATCGGATTGCCATGAAGCCGGCTGATTTTAATCCTTCCCTCGTAATATCAATAAAGCCAAATTCAAAGATCGGTTCCCCCGGTGTTAAAAACAGATTGAAAAGAACCGTAAATAATAGCAGGATAATAATTGCTTTTAGCCCCCGAACGATGAAACGAAAGGGCACCTGTGACAGCTTTATCATCGAGAACAGGAATAAGGTAACTGCGATATATCCAAAGAAGGAATGAAATAAAAATAAGGATACAATAAACAATAAGGTCCCTGTCAGCTTTACTCTTGGGTCCAGACGATGTAACACTGAATCTGTAGGATAATATTGTCCGATTGTGATATCTCTAATCATAATTAGAACCAAGCCTTTCCAAACAAGACGAATTGTTATATCTACAACTGATATCTTAGGCTGCTGCAATATAATTGCGTATAAATACCAAGGAAGCATGAACTTTCCTGTATCAATTACAGCTGAAATAAAACACCACGATATTCTATTATCAGGCATTCGCTTGCTATGAATATAATTTCATTTTATCTATGAAATAACTTTAAAATTTCTTCTTTTGCCTCCGAAACGGTTGTGACATCCGTACGAACATGGAATCCGTTATCGTTTAACGCATTCATCACATACGTAACCTGGGGTGCCGCCAGCTGCATTTCCTCCAGTTCCTTATACCGGGCAAATACCTCTTTTGTTGATTGGTCCATAACCAATTCCCCATGATTCATAACCAACAGGCGGTCTGCGTAATTAGCGATATCCTCCATGCTGTGCGTAACAAGAATTATCGTTATTTTGCTATCCTCATGGAGCTTCTCTATCTGCTCCAGAATATCATCCCGTCCTCTGGGATCCAATCCGGCCGTAGGCTCGTCCAGAATCAGTACCTCCGGTTTCATTGCCAAAACGCCGGCAATTGCCACTCTCCGCTTTTGTCCGCCGGATAGCTCAAAGGGAGATGCATCTAACAGATCGTCACCGATCCCTACCGCTTTCAGAGCCTCATATGCCCGAAGCTCTGCTTCTAATTTATCGATACCCAGATTATTCGGCCCAAAGATAACATCCTTGAACACCGTAGTTTCAAAGAGCTGGTGCTCCGGATATTGAAAAACAAGTCCGACCTTGCTTCTTAAATTACGCAGTTTATAGTCCGGAGCATAGATATCCTCTCCATTATAGTAGATATGTCCACTCGTTGCCTTAACGAGACCGTTCATATGCTGAACCAGGGTTGATTTTCCGGAACCGGTATGTCCAATGAGCCCGATAAACTCACCTTTTTGTATGGAAAAGCTGACATCCTTAAGCGCATGACGTTCATAGGCTGTTCCGCCGCTATATACATAATTAATATGATCAAATATAATCTGCACTTATCCCACCTGCTTTGCTTGTTTCTTTTTTACGTAGCTGTATCTTTAACGCATCTACGAGCTCCTCTACTGTAAGGATTCCCTCGGGTAAGTTTAAACCGGACTTATTTAATTCAAATGCCAGCTCCGTCACCTGCGGAACATCCAGCCGGTACTTCTTTATCTCATTCACTCTGGAGAAAATCTCCCTTGGTGTGCCCTGCATGACAATCTTACCATTATCCATTACAATTACTTTATCTGCAAAAACCACTTCATCCATATGATGCGTAATTAATAAAACCGTTACATTCTCTTTCTTATTCAATTCCCGAACCGTGGAGATAACTTCCTTCCGGCCATTGGGGTCGAGCATAGCTGTAGGCTCATCCAGGACAATACACTGCGGCTGCATTGCCATAATGCCGGCGATTGCAACTCTTTGCTTCTGTCCGCCGGATAGTTTATTCGGTGACTGCGTACGATATTCTAACATTCCTACTGCTTGTAAGCTTTTTTCAACTCGCTCCCAGATCTCTTTGGTTGGCACTCCCAGATTTTCAGGACCAAAACCGACATCCTCTTCCACCACCGTCGCAATAATCTGATTATCCGGATTCTGAAACACCATTCCGGCGGTTTGCCTGACTTCCCAGACATTCTTCTCTTCGGCGGTATTTAGCCCATTTACCCAGACACTTCCCTCGGTCGGGTTGAGAATGGCATTAATATGCTTCGCCATTGTCGATTTACCGGATCCATTCGCACCTAGAATCGCAACAAAGTCTCCCTTCTTTATGCTAAAACTCACATTGTCGATTGCCCGGTTGATGGATTCTACGTTTCCATCCTCGTCCCGCCTGATATATTCATAAGCCAGATCCTTTACTTCAATCATATCTCTATCCATACATATCCTCATTTCTAATGATTCTATCCGATCTATGTGAAACCCTGCGACGCAGCTGTTGTATACCTAACTAATTAAATCAGACCGTTTCACCATTCTCTGAATACTATCTATTTGTTACCACCGATACCGTGTAATAATGATGATCCGTAACGTTTTTATATCATATCACGGCATTATAAAGGTAACATAAACACACGGAAACACTCTTAATTTCTGATTATAACGCAAATTATAGTAAAACAAAACGTTTTTTTCTTATTATCATGGATTTGACTAAAATATTGTCCTGCCATCCCATAAAATCAGCTATATTTTACAGCATTAACAGGCAAAAAATTTGGTCATTTCTCTATCAAATGATTGCAGCAGTTTAAATTATAGCATTTTTAATCCCCGATGGGAATAATAATATAACATTTCTTCTGTTATATGAAGGAAAAGAGAGCGATAAAGAAATAAGCAAGTAAGTAAGTAAGTAAGTAAGTAAGTAAGTAAGTAAGTAAGTAAATAAAGCATTGCTTTACGATGTAAAAAAAAGTTTGCTG
>ENA-UOOK01004503-UOOK01004503.1-fermentation-metagenome-genome-assembly--contig:-NODE-4503-length-14870-cov-5.241714_pt1 | contig 14870 bp, 9 predicted proteins | sample MGYA00245777_ERZ724023 | MGnify/ENA primary metagenome ERZ724023 (study PRJEB28704, sample SAMN03018312) | fermentation metagenome | biome: anthropogenic terrestrial biome; feature: soil; material...
ATTACTGCCTTAACGGTAATAGTTTTACCAATCATGTTTTCAACTTCTTCATTCACTTCTAAAACACCACCCGGACTAATACTAGCGTATTCTTCACCTTCGACCAATGAATACCTGACATTACGCATAGTTGCATTAACAGGAAGTATTGTATGAAATAATTGAACTCTACTATTTGGCAATATATTAGTAGTGCCCGGATTTGCTATTTCAAGGCTTGTAGGAAGAGTATGCTCAATTTTAAAAGTTTTAGTATTACTTTTCACATCTTTTGCCTTAGCCACCACATCTATTTCATCGCCAATTCGTGCATTACTGTTAATAGTAAGTATGCCATCAGCAGAAATTACAGCATTATCTGCACCCTTGGTAATTTCATAAGTAATTGTAAGATTTTGATCTTTATTAGATATAATTTGGGTAGATAATTGAATTGTATCTCCGCACTCAACATTTGTATCACTATCAGCAGTTAAAACAAGCTTTAAATCATTGCCACATCCAACTAATAAAAATGCAACGAACATTAGCATTATTGGAAGCATTCTTTGGTTTAAAAACTTTTTCATCCTTTCTCCTTTAATTATTAATATACCTTTTGAATATATTTATAACAAATATAATATAACAAAAATAAGTTTTTATAACAAGTAAATAAAGCACACTTACATTTAACCCGCTAAATATAATTTTGCTTATTCTCTAAAACTGGCAATGGCTAATCTTCCTTGTTTGGTAGCAATACTTAATATTAGTGCATTAGTTTGATTTTAAAAAAAAGTGAACACATTTGTGTTCATTTTTATGAAAACTAGTTTGAATTATCTGGTCATCTCTCCGTCATGATTAATCATTTGCATTGATTTTAATTGCTCTTTGTCTACCATTATAACTTTACCGCAACAAGGATTAAATTTTTCATTAGCATAGACAAGCCAAATTACATTTGTTCCTTTTAAATCTTCTTTGGGCATTGTACCCGGTTGGGGAATTCCGTCGGTAAATACAATTTTATTTACTTCTCTTCTTTTAGAGAATGAACGAACCGCCAAATCCCAATCTTCTGACCCTGCGGAATATCCACGGGATTCTATTGGTATAGAAAACTTATCTATATCTTTATTTGCTTTAATTTCTCTCATTCCCCAAAATTTTTTATTGAAACACCCAACACTAAGTTTGGATTCTTTTAGCAGTGGTTTTAATTGCCTTAAAAAATTTTTTACCATTTCAATAGACACTGAGCCTGAAACATCTATCATAACTTCAGTTAATGCTTCATCTTCTATATCATTTTCTTCAAGACGAAAAGCAAAATTATTTTCTGCAAAGCTTTTTCTTTGCGACCAAATAGTTTCAGTTTTTTCAACTTCTCGTCTTAAAAGCAATTTCCAATCAAGAATTGGTTTTGCTTCACCAACATTTCCAAATTTAACTTTTTCACCACTTAGTTTTAATCCTTCATTTTTCAAACGCTCGAAGTTTTCTTTTGCACAATTTTTTCGCTCTTTTCGATTTTCTTCAAATTCGCTTTTTTCATCAATAGATTTTTGCTGTATTTTTTTTACTTTTATATTTTGTTGTTTATCATTTATTTTTTTATTTTTTAATGCTTCTTCCCAAAGAGAATGATCATCAGTTATTTCTTGTTCATTATTTTGTCCTTGTTTAGTTCCGCTTTGTATGTCACTTTGACTTTGTTCTTTATTCTTTTTTTCTTTAAGCAAAATTTTATAAAATTCCTCAGCAGAATAATTTAATGCATCAGTCCTATTTACATAACCTTTTTTTATTGTAAAACCATCTCTTTCCAGGTTGGCATTTATAATTGCATCAGTTGCTTCATTCCATACCTGAAAATTTTTTTTCTCACCTTTCAATGATTCAAGTCGATACATGTGCTCAAATTTAATATGCATTAATTCGTGCGCAATTAAAAACAAGCGATCATCATCACTTAAACTTGCAAGATGTTCGGGGTCAAAATATATTTTTTTGCCATCTGTTGCTGCGGTACGATATTTTAAATCAGTTTTATATTCAATTTCAGTGTTTGCAATTTCTTTACCAAACCTTGGATATCTTATCATCATCAATCGTTTAGTATCGTAGATTAATGCTTGATTAGGTTTCATACAAATCTCCTTTTAAAAGTCTTGTTACAAAGGTATCAAAAGAATTATGCCACAACACAAAAATGGAATAAGTCATTAGAAATCTTTTTAAGAGTATGCTTGCTTTCTGCTGTAAAAACTATAATGCAATTTTTTGGTAAGTTATATCCTTGAAATTCCCGGTCTTTAACCAGCCCTACAAACACATTTTGTTTTTCAACTGAAATTTTATCTATTCCGCTAATAACTAAATGTACAGTTTTGTTATTTTTAGCCTTAGCTTCCAGTTCGTCTTTTTGATTTTTTGATATAAAAATCTTGTTTTCAACTTCTGCTTTTATAACAAGTGTGTTTTCTAACTTTTTATATTCGTCATTTAAAACCACAACCGCTGTTGCGGGGCATCCTGTTTGTAGTTTTATTAAATCTTTGTTCATATAGTTCCCTCTCTTTCACTTTCCCTAGACATTGTTTGAAGTTCAACTATTTGTTCCATTCGTTTTTCATTGTGACCTGCCCAATACATATCGTAAACCGATAAGTACTCAGGATCGCAGTGCTTTTTAATAAAATCCCGTACTGGGCCGACTTGCTTTTCATCTGCAGAAAGTAATCCCGCCATTGTTGCAAATTTTTCATTTATATCCCTTGGAAAATCTGCTTGCGAATATTTTTTTTCCACAACTTCTTCAACAGAAAGCGTTGGATTGTTGTAAAAATCAAAAAATTCATTTGACCATTCTTCTCTTAATTTTGAGTCAATGGAAATTTGGAGTAAGTTTGATACATCTTTCCCAACATATTCTCCATTTTTTAAATTATTTTCAAAAGAATAAAGCATATTTGAAATTGATGTCCAGCCACGGGGATCATTTGTTCTGCCTTTACAACCATTTTTATCAAGATGAGATTCTCCAACTTCTGGTTCTTCGTAAAAATATCCTATTTTTTTTATTTCATCGCTCTTTCTGTTTTGTTGATAATTTGAGAAGATATATCCAATAACAGAAGGGTGAATTTTATTTGGAATAGCATATTCATATATCCATTCGCCAACCTTGGGCTCCATATCTAAAATATGATCAAATCTCTTTTCAAGTGGCTCTGCCAAATCTTCTGCAACACCAGAATATTTCTTTTGGTTTCCTGTTGCAACAACAACTGTGTTTGCTGGAAGTTTTAATCCTTTGCCTGTTTCAACAATTTTGTTTAGAACGAGAGTATAAACGAGCGATTGAACCGCAGGTTTAACATTTAATAATTCGTCAAGTAAAATTACAACTTTATCATCACTTTTTTTACTTCTTTCATATATAGTGTTAGAATTTCATAAAGATTTTGTATGTTTTCATTTACAAGTTCTCTTTCTTCTTTAGTTGCACAAGCAAGTATCGCATGTTTTGCAAAATCTGGTGGGATTGATTGACCAGTTTGTAAGTTCATTGAACCAACAACTTTTTCCGGGAACATATTATTTGTTAGTTTTATGTAAATTAAATCAGGATATAAGGTCTTAATTCTTTCTGTTTTACCAATTCCACTTGGTCCTCTTAAAAGAACAGATTGACCGGCGTCTATCCAACTTTTAATTATTTCCGTATCTGTCATTTTTCGTCTTTGGTATTCAGGAGTTTTATCTGGATTCATTCTTTCTAGTTTTGTTAGTCTTCTAGTTTCTATGTTTTCTATTATTTCATCTTTCACACTTGCTGTTTCATCTTCCACTTTTTCTATTTCTATATTAAAAACTTGAGCTAAAAACTCATTATTTAGATATTTTCTAATAGAACAGTCTTTCCAAAGAGATGTCTTTCCATCTTTACTAAAAGGGATACCACTAATAACGCAATCTTCGGTTTGAACATCTATATACCCTGCTTTTCCACTTCCGTTAGGATTAATTTCTTTGGGCAAATCGTTCCAATTTTTTATTTTCCATGTGATTGGCTCAATTTTACACCATTTGTATGTTCCATTTTCTGGTGCTTTTGTCCCATCAGAATATTTACTATTACCATCAAAATTATTTAATGTTTTAACTCGGGCATATCTGGAACCATTATATTCAAATTCTTCGTTTTGAACAAAAGTGCCATCATTGTTTTGATAACCGTTCCAGGTTTTACCAGTTGGTTTGATTGTATGTGAATTAAAATCGGACTCTAATATAAAATTCAATTTTTCTCCAACATATGTCTTTGGAAGTTCACCTAAAGTTAATGTGTATAGTTCATCCTTCATAAATTTAGTATTTTGTAACTCGATTTTAGAAAAATCTCGAGACTCTCTTATTGCAGAGATATAAGATGAGATATTGAGATGTAATGATGGACGAACACCTATCTCCTTACAGTTAGAATGAACATTACTGATAAGACTATAAGCGTTCATAAAAGCGTTCACAACTTTCACAGAATCATCAAAATGGGCGGAGCGGAGGAAGTACAAAGTAGAATTTTTAGTTCCATGTTTATTTTTAAATAACGGTGCACCATTCATAACAGCATAATCTGTTACAAAAGAAAAATTTTCGGAAATTAATTTATCGTTTACGTCTTCTAATGTATTGAAAAAAATTTTATCTTTAGTCATGTAAACATATCCTTCCAAATCTTTAGTTAATAATCTTTCTGTTTCAATCATGTTCTCAAACAATACTGCCATATTTCCACCTGCCTTTTAATTAGTTTATTATATCAAATTTTTTTGATTATTACAATACTATAAAACTAGTAAAAATATTATTTTACATTAAAATATTTTTTTAATTGTGAATGGCTGTGCAGATTTTAAAATTTAACAAATAGCATCATTTTGTAAACTGTCTGTTAAACTTTTAATTTAAATAAATTGAATTTAAAGACTTTTATATTCGTTAGGGTGATAATTTTTTATTTTTTATTTTTTCTAAATTATTATTTTATATTCAATTTCAGTGTTTGCAATTTCCCTACCAAACCTTGGATATCTTATCATTATCAATCGTTTAGTATCGTAGATTAATGCTTGATTAGGCTTCTTACAAATTCTTCTTTTAAAAGTCTTGTTTCAAAGGTATCAAAAAAATTATGCCACAACACTAAAAAGGAATAAATCATTAGAAAATTTTTAGGCATAACAAAAAACATAAGATATAGAATCTGTCAATAATCTTATTTAAAAGGTTACTTTCCTAAAATGTTTAACTAGCCAAATGCTCGTTAATTAAATCCCACATTGCTGACGCACTGTTGAAATTTTCATTTTTTAAATCCGCAGAATTAATCGAAATGTCAAAAGCATCATTAATTTCGGCAACAATTGAAATAATGTCAAAACTGTCCAACACACCGCTATCAATAAGCTTTTTTTCTTTATTGAAATCAATGTCGGGGCGTACATCTGTTAAAATATTAAATAATTTTTCCATAGAATTTATCCTTTTGTATTTATTCTTTAATAAAAATCCAAGAGCATTTATTACTCATTGTAAAGCCAAATTTTTGGTGAAACTTATGTGCATTTGTATTTGTTTCAACAACCCACATGTATTTTTTCTTGGATTGTTTTTCATTAGCTAACCACAAAAATAATTCTTCCAAAATCGTTCCATATCCAAAGCCTCTTTGTGTGTTTGCTATGCAAACTCTATCCAAATAAGCAAATCTTTCATTTATATCTAAGTTGACTTTTCCCACGATTACACCATTTTTTTCAAGCACATAAATTATTCCTTTTGCTTGTTCATCAATAAGCCCTGCAATTGGATCAAAAGCCTTGTTCTCTAGTTCCTTAATAGCATCCATATCGCTTTCATTGCTTTCTCTTAAAACCAATCCAAGTTCTTTTGCTAACTCATAAGGATTTTTTTTCACAAAATATTCTTTTGTTTGCTCCATAATAAATGCACGACTATAAAGTTTATAACCTTTGGGCGGTTTTAAATATTGACCCTTGTCAACACCTACAAAATTTGTGACAAACGGTTTTTCTGCATCACTAAATCTTATATAATTATAATTACTCATTTTACCATTCCTTTTAGTTTACACATATCAATTTTTCCGTTGAATAATCTTGGTAGTTTATCCAATTGAATAAAGACTCTTGGAACACTATAATTAGGTAACTTTTGGCGTAATTCAATTGATATATCTCTTATTGACGACTCACCTGTGTAAAATAAGCAAATTTGTTCTTTATCATCATTATAAACACAGGCACATTCGCCTGAATTATTACATGTGGACGCAATATGTTCTATCTCTCCAAGTTCTATTCTGTGTCCCATATGTTTAATACAATTATCAATTCTGCCTTTAAATATATATTCACCATATTCATTAATAACTGCAAGGTCGCCCGTTCTAAACATTATATCTTCATAATCACTATGTAATGGATTTTGAACAAATTTTTCTTTTGTTTTCTCAATATCATTATAATATTGCATTGCCATCGCTGTGCTTGATACATACATTTCATCATTATGTAATATTACTCTGCGATTTTTAACAACTTTGCCTAGCGGAACTCCACTTAAATAATCACGGTCAACATCTATCTTATGATAAATCAAACTATCCGGCAACTCAGTTAATCCGTAAGAATTAAAAAAGTTCACGCTTGGCAGATTATTTAACAAATACTTCAAGGTTTTTAATTTTATTGGTTCACCCATAAATATTAATGTTTTCAAAAACATTGGTTTCTCTTTTTCAAATGCATTAAAGTTATGTATGATACTAAAAACAGATGTTGTCCATTGTATAAAATTTATTTTCTTTTCGTTGATATATGGAACAAGGTTAGCAACAGTTGTAAAAAATTGTTTTGGGATAATTACGAGTTTACAGCCACAAAAAACTGGTAAGTAAACATCTCTACGGTGTGCAGAATAATAAAAAGGTGATTGTCCGCCAATAATAGTATTTTTATCGATATTATAAGTATCAACCATAGAACTTAATAACTCCATTACGGAACGCCCATTTGTAACGACACCTTTTGGCACGCCTGTTGAACCTGATGTTAAAATTATCATTTGTGGATCGATATCAATGATATTTTTTCGCAAATCTGTTAGCAATTCTTCATTTATTTCCTTGCATTTATCTGCATATATGATTTGTAATCCACAATTTGTAATTTTATTTATCGATGCTTCCTCGCTATCATTCACAATTATAAGTTTTGGCTGAATTGATTGGATTATAGATTGTACTTTTTCTATCGGTGTGTCATCGCCAACAGGAAGATAAAAATTTCCAGAATATACAACTCCAAAGAATAATGATGGAGTGTTTATTGCTCTGGTTGACCACACTAAAATAGGCGAATTTATAGTTTTACTTTTAGCGATTTCCGTGGCAACTTTCTTTGCCAAATTTTGGACTTGTTTAAAAGATATTGCATCACTTTCTTTTTCATATGCAATATCATCTGCCCATTTTTCAGCAGCATTGTCCAATAAATCAATAATAGTTTTTGGATAGTTAATCATTAGTACTCCTTAATTTTGTTTTAAAAGTTTTCATAATCCGCAATAAGCTCATCTGCATTTGCTAATAAAAATTCATTTTTATCAACGCCGTTTATTAATACTTGTTCAAAAAATATTGCTAACTTTTCAGTGAATAATCGTGAACCATTTTTGGTCATGTGCGTACTATCATAAAATAATTGGTCTGATCCATCTTCAGGTTGTCTATTAAAAAATTCGCGTTTTATTAAAGAAAAGTCTATATATGTACATTCGTTTTCCTCAGCAAGTGCATTTAAAAAATTATTTAATCGTTGTCTTGCAGGAATATTTTTATTTAGATAGTATGCTTTAACCGGACTGAAAAGTATTATTTGTGAACCTTTTGAATTAACAAAATCAATGCTCCTTTTTATTGCATTTAGTTGCAGGTTATTAACGTTGCTTTCAATAAAATCATAATAATATGATTGGAGTTGTTCAAGAGTGCAGGGCTCTTGCGAAGCTATATAATCCTGCTCTACAAGTCCATAATCATTTAAAATGCTCATGATTCGTTGATCATTACGCAAATCTTTTTTTATAGAGATATTATTCTTAACATAATCATAGTCAAAAATTTTTTTAATATATTTTGTCCACGGAAATGCGTCTGAAAATGCTTTTTTCTTGTCTGTCGTGCTCATTATTGTTTTCAACAATTCAGGGTTTATGTCCTCACTTATCTCTGTATCAATATAATTTCTATCAAAATAATTGGAATCATATAATCTGGATGCGTCGACTTCAAAAAAAATATATTTTGGATTATGATATTTAAAAATTGCTTTAACATAAAATTCAGATTCAACTGATGTCATTGAGCTACGAGCAGTGTTATACCAATGATAATCTGTTGTTTCACTTAATAATTTAGTGTCAATAAGTGTAAGCCCAGCAGAAGCACCAAAAACAGCAACATCAATATCGCCATTTATTTCCTTTGCCTTCATCATGATATAATGTAATTCGTTATTATATGGTGGGATAACCAAGTAATTCAAAAGTTTTGAACCATATATAAAGGTGGCAAATGAAATTATCAACATAAACAATGCAGTAAAGATATTTGAAATGGTTTTTATTTTAAATATCTTTTTCTTTGTATCTTTTATTGAATCGATATAATCATCTTTTATATTTATTATCAAATTTTTAATATTGCTCATAGAAAAACACTATCTCCTTTCCTCCTTCCCATTCAACACAGAGAACTATCATAAACAAAACAAATATATAAATTCCAAGACGAAGTAAAGCACTTTTTTTAGTTATATATTCACGAATTTTGATACCCCGTTCTTGCATTAAAGAAACAATAAATAAACAAGCACAAGAAATTATTAATGTTCTTGCTTGAAACAAAGTAATACCTGCGCGCAAAAACCAAGTTGATGTCCATTTGTTATTAACCCATAATATTTGAATACATGCCCTTATAAAATCTTTGCCACCACTAACATCAAATAATTTAATAAACCATTGAAAGGAAACAGAAATATTAGGCGCCGCAATAATAAAACGACCGAACAATATTATAACAAATGTTGCTAACACCGCTAAAACATATATAAATTTATTTTTCTTAGTAAGATTTGGATGTTTTTTGCCCGATTTTCGAAGTGGGTCTTGCATAAAAATTCCAGCAGAAACAAAGATGCCCATATATAGTCCATAAAAAACATACTTTAATTCTATTCCATGCCACATGCCAACTAAAAAGAAAACGAAAAACATAACAAAACAAGTAGGCATTATTTTGCCAAAGTTATTATTCCAACGCTTACGAAATGTCTTGTTAATTTTATTAAAGCGTTTAGAGAGTGAGATTGGATAGAAAACATAATCCCTCATCCATGCTCCAAGAGTGATATGCCACCGACGCCAAAAATCTCCTACTCCAGTGGCAAAAAATGGTCTGCGGAAATTTTCTGTCATATCAATTCCAAATAACTGTGCAGCACCGCGAGTAATATCAATTCCCCCAGAAAAACTTGTATACACATATAATGAAAAAGCAATCATAGCTATAATTATGTCAATCCCACCGAGCATTCCTTGTCCAGTTAAAGAATTAAAAACAACCATGCAAGGAACAGAAATGCAAATCATTTTAAATGCGCCCCAAATCATTAAAATAACACCATCTCTTATATGGCTGTATTTCAACTTATTTCCTTGAATTAATTGAGGTTGCAATTGTTCAAAACGGCTAATTGGACCTTGTATGAGTTGTGGGAAAAACGATGTAAATAGCGCAAGTTTAAATATGTTTTTTTCTGCTTGAACCTTACCATAAAAACAGTCAATCAAATATCCCGACACTTGAAAGGTATAATAAGATATTCCTAGTGGTATAAGTAGTTTTAGCCCAAGTAAGCCAATGCCACTTAAAAAAGGATCAATAATAAAAGATAAAAGCATGTAATATTTAAAAAAAACTAGTATCCCAAAATTAAAAATTAAACATAAAGTTAGTAGCCATCTTTTTTGGATTTTAAATTTTTGCTGATACTTTTTTTTATTCTCATTAAGCCATTCTTCGCTTTTTTCAAGAAAAATATCTTTCTGATTTTGATTTATATAATCAAAACTGCAAGCCGATAAATATACTGTTATAGTAGTAATAATAAGGAATATTGACAATCTCCAATCGTATTGAAAATAAAAATAATAACTTGCAACAAGTAAAACAGTCCAGCGATATCTCTTAGGAAACAAATAATATATTATACAAACTATCGTCAAAAACAATGCAAATGTTAATGATAAAAAACTCATTTTTACCTCAAAATAAAACAATAATATAAATTATACTTTAATTTATATTAGTTAAATGTTAACCTATTTTTTAAAAAACCTATAATCAACTTAAGCATTAATATGTTATCATAAAATTGATGACTTGGCAAGCACAAGCGCGATTATTAGAAAATTATGAAAAAATTTGTCGTAAACTGAGAATCTATCCAGTCTGCAATAAAATTATATAACATATATTTTCATATTGTGCTATACAATTTGTGTCATCCGGCTTTTATTCTATAAAAAACGAATAATCTTCTTTACCATAACACAAGGAACGATTTTAAGTGCTTAATTCTTTAATTTTTTTTTATATGTGTAAATTAATGGATTAAAATTTAAATTATTCAAGCCTCCTAGTATTATGTTTAGATTAATTTTATGTTTTAAAAAAAAGGACCGTATAGTTTTGATAATTTTTTTTTAGAAAAAAGGTTGACAATTAAACAGTGTTAAATTATACTAACAAAAAAGATTAAAGTAATAAATAATATATTTGCAAAAGATAAAATGACTTAATCTTATGCATAAATGCATCTAAAATTATTTTAAATCAAGACAAACAAAAATACCACTTAAACACTTCAACTTTCTAACCGTTATTATTAAAAATAATAACCGTGACACGCAGTTTTCCTATACCACTTAATATTAATACCTTCGCTTTCTAACCGTCATTTTCAAAACATAAAACCTTCATTATTATTTAACCTTTGTTTATCATAAAAAAATAATCTGACAGTTCAACAAATAAAAAAAAATTATTAATATTTAAATAGTTTTTTGCTAAGTATTAGTTGTACGCAGTTTTCCCTTCGTAGTTAAAATATTCTCAAACTATTTATAAAAACAACTCCATGCTGATGTGGCTCAGTCGGTAGAGCGTCGCCTTGGTAAGGAGAACAAAGCAAAAACAATTTAAATATGCTAATGTGGCGCAGTCGGTAGCGCACGTGCTTGGTAAGGAGTTGCGAGCCGTAAAAACGCACAATAAAATTTAATAAAATTAGGGAGAAATCCCTTATGCTGATGTAGCTCAGTTGGTAGAGCACTACCTTGGTAAGGTAGAGGTCACGGGTTCAAGCCCCGTCATTAGCTCCATTGAAAAGCCCGTAAATACGGGCTTTTTTCGTACTCAACATCCTCACTTTTTTAACCAAAATAAAATTGGTCGTAGAAATGGGGACAGTAAAATTTTAAATTTTACCTTAAAAAAAGAGTTTCAAGTCAAAATCTTAAAACTCTTCATTTTCTATCTAAATCTACCTAAAACTGTGTAATTGGGGACAATTGGGGACAGTACATATTTTAGTTAATTTATTTACTGAATGGTTTTAAAAGTGTCATAATAAAATTATACTCTTCTTTCTCGTTTTCTTAGTTTTTCTAATTTAAAGATACCTTCAGAATATTTATAACCAGCATCATACTCACTACCTATTTCAAAATCTCCTAAAACATTTTCATTTTTATAATTTCTTTTTGACTTTTCAGAATATACACCTATTACTAAATTTAGTTTTGCATTTATCTTTTCGAATAGAGATTTTTCTAAATATAAATAAGTATATTCTTTGACAAAAGGCGATTGGAATGCCACCAATTCGTCATTTTGATTTCTGTATGTGCCATCGTAATTATATTTTATTTCTAAAATATCAGTTATAGTTTTTGATAATAGATAATAATGCCATTGATCCTCTCCATTAAATCTACTAAAATTATATTCACTTTCAACTTTACACTCTTTCCACATAGGTTTGAAATCCATTTTGTTGATTTCTTCTTGATAATACAATTCGTCTTCTGCTTTTAATAACTCTTCTAAACAAAAATTGTATTCATAATGTGTTTGACCTTGGGTTAAGTGATAAATATCATCATCTAAAAAGTCTTTTGCCTCTTTTCTACTTTGATTAAGAACTAAATTATATCTGAAATAACAATCTTTTTCATTATTAAATTTATCAAATTTAGCAGAAATGTGAATTGGTAAAAATTCTTTATTATTAAATTTAAGATTAGAGAAATTGTTGATTAAATTTAAATTATCATAGTTTGTAATAAAATTATCTACTGACCAATCAATATCTAATTTTTTAACAATGTTTTCAAATATGTCATAGAAATCATATACTTGTTTTGGATTAGCTAAAACCTGTATTGGATCAATATCTATAGATATCATTTCGTGATAATTTCTCCAACTATTATCTTTAGTATCTAAATTATATAAACACTCACCTAAAAATTGAAAAAAAGCTATCCATTCATATTTTTTTCCTAATCTTTCAATTCTATGATTATGTCTATCATAAGATCTTTCAAAGTGAGAATAGTGCGCATCAATATCTTCTATCGCTTTACAGTAACCAATTTTTATCATTTTATCATAAATTGTTGTTGCTATAGTTAACCTATCTAAACTTTTATTATTCAAAGAGTCTAATTTAGGGAAAAGTTCTCCATATTGTGATAGCATTTCTTTGCTTAATGAATTTTTAAATTTTTGCATATTGCTTTCTGAAGTTGATAAGGGAATATCAATTGTTTTGCCAATTTTTGATGCATTCAACATTTCTATTAATCTCTCATCAGACAAATTCTCAAACTTTAGACGATTTTCATAATTGTATTCATTTCTTTTTAAATACAAATCGTATTGATCCTCAGTTAAAGATTCTTCAAAATTTTTTATATTGCTCTTTAATTTTTCTACAACATTTCTATCTTCAAATATGAATGGTTCTAATCTTGAACTTGCTATATAGTTACCGAAGTCAGCTATTCCATTATAGAGCGAACTTTGAACTTTATTATATTCTACGCCTAGTGACATTTTTTTCCATTCTTCTTGATCTTTAATTACTATGTTTAAATCCATTTTAGGTAAATCAAAAATACTAAATTTAGCATATCCCTTCAACCTACTAATTATCAATTTATTCATTAGCAAGAAGAAATGGATTATTCTCGCATTTGATATAACATTATTAAACATATACTCTTTAATATCATTATAGGATTCTTTTAAGATGCTATCATTGGGGTTTAAAACATTTACTGCATATATCACTGAAAAAACTCTTTCAATAATATACTCATCTGTAATTTTTATCATAAGATTCCAAAGTGTTTTAATATGCTTTAAATTTTTTATAAGAATAAGCACCAAACTTCCTGTAGCTTTATCTCTAAAACTTCTGTTACTTAATGATAATAACCAAAAACAAAAAGAAATATAGTTTATTAAAAAACTCTCTGATAATATCGTGGTGTCAGCATATGTAGCCATCTTTAGTTGAGCTATTATTTTATCATCTGAATCTATGCTATAAAAGAATTCTTTTAATGCGATATCTCTATGTATATTAGACATACTTAAAAGTCTTTTATTAAAATAATTTACGCAATTTAATGGATGATATGGAACAAGCAAACAAGAATATATTGTTTTATTCCACTGATCCCCAAAATAATCACTAAAAGATTTTTTTCTTAAAAATCCTAATATTTTGTTTTGATAATCATCCACTCTTTCAAAAGAATATAATGATCGATACCTTAAGCCTTTTAAATAAGCAATTTCAAAATTAGTTAACGAATCATATTTTAATATTTCGTACAATTCCTTTCCTGTTCTAATAGGAATCCATTCTACTAACGATTCAATTATACTCATGTTATGTTCTAAAAGTTTTTGTATCCAGCCCTGATTTATAAATTCAGCCCATGTTTGTGTAACATTTTTTCTTGATAACAACTCTCTTGCTAATAAATAATCAGATAGTTTTTGAAAAGTAAATTTATAACCTTCTAAATATTGTCCTTCATCATAAATATATTTTTTTTCTATTAATTTATGAACTTGCATACTATTAATTACGGCAATACTATCCATATTTAAATTAAAACAATCAAGAAATTTTACCATTTCACAATGGTAAAGATAAGTTCTTGATTTATCTATCATTACTTTCGCAATGCCTTTACCAACATTATTCCAAAAACTTATCCCTTCAAGTAAACTGCCATTTGCTTTTTTAATTCCAAGCTCTTTTATTATTCTGCTAGATATTAACTTAAATGCATTTTCAAAAAAGAATGTTGCTGCTAAAGCACCTCTTTCTGTTTTTTTTCTAATTTCTTTATGCTTATTGTATCTAGTTGTAGTATATGCTTCACAAAAATATCTTAGCATTAAAGGATTAGAGGTGAAGCTTGTTTCTAAAATTTCATTTACTTCAATATTATATAACTCACCAAATTTAATGGCAGCTTCTACCTCATCGCTAAACCCATACAACTGAATGGTTGGAAATGTTTTTATTTCACTCCAAATATCATTATCAATATAACCATTTCTATAAGAAATAATAATTTTAAAGTTCTCAAAACTTGATAAAGCTTTTAATTCATTTAATATTAAATGAATTAAAAGCTTTATCAAG
>ENA-UOOK01004504-UOOK01004504.1-fermentation-metagenome-genome-assembly--contig:-NODE-4504-length-14868-cov-9.829069_pt1 | contig 14868 bp, 18 predicted proteins | sample MGYA00245777_ERZ724023 | MGnify/ENA primary metagenome ERZ724023 (study PRJEB28704, sample SAMN03018312) | fermentation metagenome | biome: anthropogenic terrestrial biome; feature: soil; material...
CGACGAATGCAAATACTCCTTATCGGATATCATTTGTCGAAATCATATCATGAACGAAAAGAATGTTCATGATCTTTAGCTCCGATCGCATATTGCAAACAAGCTTGCATATGCTCACTACGCTTTTATTATATTATAGACTTTGTTGGGGTGTGAACAGTAATCCACCTCTTATTTACAGTAACAATTGAAGTACGAAAAAGCTGCCCATAGGACAGCTTTTTAATAAATCGTTACATTATCGTGATCGTAAAGCTCATCCCGTTCTTAACCCTGGACTTTAACGGATGATTGCCGGTTTTCTCACAGATCAGATGCTTTTGATCCATACTTTTAATTTTGCTTCTGGACAGATGCAGCGTATCGCTTAGAAGCTTATCCACCCTCAGCTCGGTCGGATACTCGCATCGGATGTCGATTGCAAGCTGATTTTCCTCTCTGCAACAGGTATCCTTTTCCCGTCTTTTTACTATATAATCCACTTCCTCCAGCATTAGCTCCACACCATTTTTACTGTGAATGCCTTTGTCAAAGCTATATTTCTCAACCAATTCCCGGTCATTGGAAGCGAACTTATCATAGGTAGGATTCTCTTTTTTTATTTAATACAATTCTTTGAATACTTTTTATGGACAGATAATACCGATCTGCAAGGGAATCGGTAGACATCCCATTAAGATAATTCGCATAAATACTTGAATTCCTTGTTTCCAGTTCCTCCCGTATCGTTGTATTACTGCCCCAGGCTTTTCGATTCCTGTCTTTCTTCGGAATATAGATATATTCTCCATCCACATAATCCTGTATTAACTCTACCAGTTCTAATGGCAGAACATGACTTGCCTTCTTATAGCTCATATTGCCCTCCTAAATAAATGAACTCTTTTAGGAATAGCAAAGGCTATTTTTCACTTTCACGTTGCAATAGCCCCTGCTATGCAAACATAATATATCTTGTCATAAAGGCTTTCTCCTTTCCTGTGAATTTAATTTTATAACATTTTCTAATATATTTACTTAAGGGTACATATACTACCTCTAAATTAATGATATGAGCACCCATAAGCTTTACCGCTTAGCATATGCAGAAAGGATCGGTATAGTATGGATAAAATCTCTCTTGAAGATTATGACTTAGCCAATATCACAGAGGACGAAATAAGAAAGATCAACGATCTTGAGCAATCCATCAGCTCCTCTTTAAGAAAAGACATTATACTAATTGCATATCAAAAGAAAGATCCTGATATCGGCCGAGGCGGCTTTAAATGTTAAGATCGACCATCTTCGTGGTTATCTTCTCGCGAAAAGCACGATCATGCTCTACAAACAGCATGGTTGGCTGATATTTCAGGATTAAATCCTCCATTTGAACTCTTGAGAAAACATCAATAAAGTTTAACGGTTCATCCCAGATAAATATATGGGCGGGTTCTGCCAGGCTTTTTGCCAGCAGAACTTTTTTCTTCTGCCCCCCGCTAAATTCACGGATATCCTTCCCGAATTGATTCCTTGCAAAATCCATCTGCCGGAGCACGGTTTTAAAAATGGTTTCATCCAATCCATAGGCAGCAGCAAAATCCTCCAGCTTACCGCGAAGATATGAGGTATCCTGCGATACATAGGATATCTTTAACCCGGATGCGACAAATAACCGCCCGGTATACTGGATGCTTTCACCGAGAAGCAGCTTGATCAGGGTTGATTTGCCGGAACCGTTATTTCCGTTAAGCACAACGCGGTCCCCCTGCATTAATGTAAAATTAATATGGGACACCACCTCCCGTTCCCCATAGAAGAGACTTAGATCTTCTGCCTCTATCATACGCTTCTTGGGAAACGGAAGGACATTCATTTTCAGTTCATCCACCTGCTCTACGTTTTTCAGAAGTCCCTTCTTCTCCTCGATTGCCTCTAGTTTTCTGCTTTCAATTGATTTTGCTCTTTTCATCATCTTCGCTGCTTTGTGTCCAACCGCACCGCGATCATATACATGATTTCCGATCTTAGAGGCTTCCACCTTATCCGACCATCCCATGGCTCTTCTCGCTGCAACCGCAAGCTCATCAATATCCTTTTTTATCTGTTCATTCTTTTCCAGCTCGAAGTTATCCTGCCAATCCTTATTCTGCTTCCAGGAGGAATAGTTTCCTTTCTGTACCTCAATATTGCTGCGGTTAATCGAAAGGACATGGTCGATACACTGATCCAGAAAAGCGCGGTCATGGGATACCAATATAAAACCGGTCTTTCCCTGCAAGTAATTAGCCATTGTTTCTCTTCCCGCCATATCAAGGTGATTCGTAGGCTCGTCGATCAGAAGGAAATTATTCTTCTTTAGAAACAACGCCGCCAGCATAATCTTTGTCCGTTCGCCAAAGCTTAGGGTGCCAAACGGCCTTCTTAGAACCGAAAGGTCTACCTGTAATTTGCCCAGCTCTTTTTCAATAAGCTCTTCCATAATATAACCGTCGTGATTCTGATAAAGCTCCTGAAGCTGTCCGAAGCGTTCCATAGCTGCATCTGCACTTTCCGGATCGCCATTGCCGGTTCCCGTTTCCGCATCATCGGTCACCGTCCGTTTCAGGCACTGCTCCATTTCCTTTTCCCACTGATCAAATGGGGCAATCGTATGCTTCATAAGATCTATGGTCAGGATATTCTCATCCTCTGCCTTGAATGGAAAATAATCAAAATCTACCGATGCCGTAATGCTTCCCTTATAATCATATTTTCCTAATAGCAGGTTAAGAAAGGTAGTCTTCCCCCTGCCATTTCTTCCGATAAAACCAAGCTTCCAATCCGTATCGATCTCAAAGCTTACATGCTCAAATATATTGTCATAGGCGGTATCATAGCTAAATGTTAAATCATTTACGATAATTCGTGACATATCATCATCTCCTTCGATGCCGTAATTAACCTCAACCCGGATTATTTTTCCCTATCCCTATCAAGGTATTATGTGCCCACTGGATAGAGTAGGCGGGTGAAATTTCACCCGCCCCTCATCAAACCGTACGTGAGGTTCTCCCTCATACGGCTTTCCGACATTCTTCTTTCTACAGCATTACGTTATGCAGACAACTTCTGTAAACCTTTCTCGCTAAGTATAGTTATAACTCTTTTCATCTGAGACAGATGTCTTCGTCTTTGATGTTTCTTGTTGTACCATCTGACAAATGTACAAATAATGTACCAGTCCAGTGCATGCATCCATTTAATATCTGTTTTGGTTTTATAGTAGTTGCGCCATCCTATGATTTTCGGATTTATTACCTTAATCAAATCATCTTCGCTTAATACTAGAAGGCTTCGACTATTGATATTTTCTTTTACTATCCTCTTTATCTTTTTCATAGCCTTTTTACAGGGATACTGGCACAGTTCTCCATAAGGTCTTCCATCTTTTCTAGTTTTATTAAATCGTCTATGGTGCATTCCTAGAAAGTCAAATCCCTCTTTTCCATCCCATAAACAGACTATCTTGGTTTTAACTGGATGCAATGTTAAGTCCAGTTTTCCCATGATGTACCTTAACAGTTCTAATGCATGGTCTGCACTTCTCTTATTCTTGCAAATGATTACACTATCATCTGCATACCTAACGAGTTTTCCATGGGTAAGTCCATACTTTTCCCACAGACGGTCAAGTGTATTCAGGTAGATGTTGGCTAGTAGTGGGGATATAACCGAACCTTGACTTGTGCCCAGTTCGCATATTTCTAGTACATTTTCATACAGAACTCCTGCTTTTAGCCACTGTCTAATAAGTTTGAGTATCCTTCTGTCTGATATTCTTTGTTCCACCAGTTTCATTAGTTTTTCTTGATTGACGTTATCAAAGAAGGTTTGTATATCAGCGTCTACAACATAGTATCCTTTGTTATTACACGCCTTTCTGACTACTTCAAGCGCCTGCTTTGCACTACGTTTCGGTCTGAAACCGTAAGAACAGTTCTTAAAGTCCGCTTCGAATACGGGCTCTATTGCTATTTTCGTAGCCATTTGCACAATCCTATCTCTTACTGTCGGAATTCCTAATGGTCTCTGTTTTCCATCCGGTTTAGGTATCATAACTCTCTTTACCGGACTCGGAACATATCTTCCATTCATGAGTTCCCTTTGGATTTCTCTAAGGTATTTCTCAATTCCTATGGTTTCGATGTCTTTGATTCGGATTCCGTCCACTCCACTTGAACCTTGGTTTTCTTTTACTCTTTTCCATGCTTCCAAAAGTACATCGTCACGATATACCTTGTCATAAAGGGCATGAAAACGTCTTGTACTGCATTTCTTGGCTGTTAGATATAGTTTGTTTTGAAGTTGTCGTACTTTTTCTTTGGAGTTATTAGTCATCATGACATTCTCTCACACTTACCCTCTCTACAAACATGAATGAAGTAAGGTTCCTTTCCTAGATGACGTTTTGTTTCATCATCATGATCGGTACTATTAACCTCTCTGACTCCCTCCTGTCAAGAGTACGATTTCACTTTCGCTTATACGTCCCTTGTTTACCTATAGGTGACAGGTAGGGTCTCTCCAGTTCCGAACCACACCTTACATACATACCGCTTCCTCTATACCGAGGGATTTTCAATGGTGCTTCCAGTTTCTTCCCATCTTCCATGGTCTTCGCCTTGTGCGCCTAGGCTCGACTTCCCTAATCTCCTCTTTTCAGAGCAGTTTTCTTACGATACGGCAGAATTCACTTTATGTTACGGTCTGCATGATTGCTCGCCCTCTTTCGAAGACTTTATCCATCCGCTTAGCACCCTACATTACTGTAACGCACCGGATTTAGCTACACGGCTCACTGGTGATTACCGCGGTCGGACTTACACCGACAGGCATGGTCCAGCTTCGCTGGACACACGCGCACCAAAAAAACCACAAGAAATTACTTTCCTGTGGTTTCTATCTGCAGAAATGTATTACAAAATATGCCAATTACACCTATCCAATACTAGACAATATCAGCGATGGAATCGTTTCTCTGCTATTCAAAGTTCATTCGGAAAGATAATTTCTTGCCTGTACAAGCAAATGATCAGCCAATTGCATGCACAACTCCAGAATCCAATGATTTTCTTACATCATTGAACCGGAAAAGCTTATTTAAAATAAATCAGCTTATTAGCAAGTAATCTTCATTCCTTAATCCCTCGTTTCTTAGTGAACTACCCATCGTCTAAAGCCATGAGATGGCGGCCGCATTTTTTTCAAATGCCAGAATAATAATAGCACCCATAGCTACACTGTCAAGCGTATCCTTATTGGAACCTATCCTCTTTCTTTTCCTGCTTTTTCTCATCCATTTCTTTAAAGATCAAGTCCAGGAATTTCAGATAATCCTGCTCGGAAAAGATAGAGCTAAGCGTTGTCTGGGTATCCTCCTTAATCATCTGGGAAATCGGCGTAATCGTGTAATAACGGTTATATACCGATGTCGCAGCCGGAAGAATTACTGGCGCTGCCTGCTTTCCTGCTGTTGAAACGGAACCGGCACCCAGATTCTGACCCATGTATTCCATAACCTTTACAACATAGTTCTGCGTTTCTTTAAACGGTGGGACACCGCCATACTTCGCAACATTTCCCATTCCGGCGTTATACGCAGCCAATGCAAGCTTTGTATTGCCGTCATATTTATCCAGCAGCTGTGCAATGAATTTTGCTCCGCCCATGATATTCTGCTCCGGATCAAAGGCATTCTTTACTCCTAACGAGGCTGCGGTTGCAGGCATAAGCTGCATAACCCCCTGCGCTCCGCATCGGGATACCGCTTTCGGATCAAAACCCGATTCTGCTTTGCCGATTGCTTTTAACAGGTTCACCGGAACATTATACTTATTCGCTGCTTCTTCAAAAATATCATCCAGACTTTTTGTTTCTGCAAGATAAGTGGAAAAGCTCTTGCCATCCGTATTCGCAGTTCGTTCCGCATTGGTTTTATATATATTTTGTTGTCCAACAGTTACAATACCATTTACCTGTGCCATCGTTTTCTCCTTTGTTCCGGGGATAACCGATTTATACCGCTATCCTATACCATTTTATCATTCACATGTGACTTAAAGACAGATCCTATCAAAGTTTCCATATAAATGAATTATAAAATTATATCCGTCTTTTGTCAACCGTGCGCGAGTAATTTTTGAGTTTTGTTGAGTTTCCGTAGATTTCTCCACAGTGCCTCAAACATATGACTCCTTTTATAGGCATCTTACAAAAAATACTTAAATATAAGGGATCTTCTTTCTTTTTATGTAAAATTAATTATCACAAAATAATCGTATTAAATAAAAAGAAGGAGGATTCCTATGGTTAATTTGTTTAATCCTCTTATTACTTTCTAAAGTGGTGTCGTTTAAAATATCCATATAAGAACTTCTCCTTTGTTTTTGGATGGCATAGACATTTAAATATTAACAAACTTGAAGTTCTTTTTCTATATAAATTTTTTACTATCTAAGTAACAAGCAATAAGCAATAAAACGCTGTAGATAAGGGGTGTACAGCACCTTCACTATTTTTACGTGAATCATTTAGAATCTTAATACAAACTAATTAAAATCACTCTATTATCATAACACGAATCATCATAGATTTTTCTATGCGCTTACCTCATAAGACATAATAAAGCTAAGGCATTTAAACGATATTTATACCGTACTAAATGCCTTGGCTTTATTTTACATATTATAATTTATTCATTCCTCAAATTATATTCGACCTACAACAGACCCTGAATAAGTGGCATATGTAGTCCAACCAAAGAAATTCTCGCTATACCAATTTTCTAAGTAAAGTGTACCACTCATATTGGTACGTAAATCTTCATCATAATAGCTTATATTCCAAGTATTAGGTGGTATTATTTTACCATCAAATTGGATATCCACCGTTATTTCTTTCGACACAACAATATTTGGTGTTACATCAAAATTATCTTTGTTATTACTTAGATAAATTGTGTAGTGAATACCATCTTCCGTATATCCCTCAGATATCACAGTTTTCTGTGATGAAATCGGAGTTATAGTAGCTGCCGATGCAGCTGTGATGTTGCCTGTAAAAAGTAATGTGATCATAATCATTGTTATTGCAGCATAAATTTTCTTTTTCATATTTTTTCTTACTTTCATTAAATAATTATGATCTTATGATATGTTAAAAAATGTATTTTGTCAAGTGCTATTTACATATTTATTTTATATTTGTATATTTTAGGTAAATATTTGTAAACTTCACTTAAACTCTCGGTGCGAACTCAGACATATCATCCTTTGTTGATGATATGTCTGATATATTTTTATTCAATGACTGTAGTAGTTCGATTATATAACCTATTGCATAAAAAAATGCACTTACTATGAAAATGCAAAACCAATATAGTAGAAGATACCTAAAAAAATAAATTGTATTAATATTACCCAAATCTGGTGATGCAATAATTGATGAGGCGCGTAAGTAAGCTATAACCAAACTTCCAACCCCACCAAAAACACCTATGAAGAACGCTACTATCCTATAAGTTTTACCTAATTTTTTTTTCATAATAATACCTCCACGCTTTTGATATAGCAATAAACCAACTTTATTATTGTTAAATATTCATATAGTTGTCTTGCATTTCTATTTCCTTTATCACTTTCTTCTTTACTTTCTACGCTGTCTGCGTACTAGTAATGTAGGTAAGCATTTAGTCTATCTTATCTGCCTCAAATAGCTCTGTGACCACTTTTTTGCGTTTCTCTTTTTTCATGAAAAACTATGATCTTTTTCTATATATTCGAAGCCATACCACATCCATTTTTTCAAACAGCACTGGGTAAAATTCTAGTCCTTTTGGGTTGATCTGCGTTCATTTCACTTACTACAACATCTTCTTCCTCAGATATCCGATTGCCTAATTGCTGAATTAGATTCCATACTCCTCCGTGGCTAATACTTTGTCCACAAATATTGCTTTACATTTCTGTAGTACTCGAGTGATACTCTAGTACTAGTAACACCGATTTAATTATCAATCAGCTTGTTCTTACTGGTCCAGCTCATCATCTTACGAAGCTCTGCACCGACCTTTTCCAGCGGATGCTCTGCTTCAATTCTTCTCTTGGCATAGAAGCTGGTACATCCGATCTGATTTTCCAGCAGCCAGTTGCGGGCAAACGTACCGTCCTGAATCTCTGCAAGAACCTTTCGCATCGCATTTTTCGTATCCTCGGTTATAATTTTCGGTCCGGTAATGTAATCACCGTACTCTGCCGTATTCGATATGGAATACCGCATCCCGGCAAATCCGCTCTCGTTAATTAAATCTACGATTAATTTCATCTCATGGATACATTCAAAATAAGCGCTTTCCGGCTCATAACCAGCCTCCACAAGTACCTCAAAGCCTGCTTTCATCAGGGCAGTAACACCGCCGCAGAGAACCGCCTGCTCACCAAACAGATCTGTTTCGGTCTCCTCCCGGAATGTTGTTTCAAGGACGCCGGCTCTCGCTCCGCCGATTGCCAAAGCATAAGCTAAGCCTAAGTCATGTGCCTTTCCCGTGGCATCCTGATAAACAGCGATCAGGCAGGGAACTCCCTGACCCTCTAAGTATTGGCTTCTTACCGTATGACCCGGTCCCTTGGGTGCAATCATTAAAACGTCAACATCCTTCGGAGGAATGATCTGACCGTAATGAATCGAGAAACCGTGCGCAAACATCAGAGCTTTCCCGGGCTTCAGATTCGGTTCGATCGACTCCTGATACAGCTTTGCCTGCTTCTCATCATTAATTAGAATCATAATGATATCAGCTCTTTTTGCAGCCTCTGCTGCCGTATACACCTCGAAACCGGCTGCTTCTGCTTTCGCCCAGGACTTGCTGCCTTCATAAAGTCCGATAATAACATGAACACCGGATTCCTTCGCGTTCAGTGCATGTGCATGTCCCTGGCTGCCATAGCCGATTACCGCCACCGTTTTCCCTTCCAATAAGGAAAGGTCACAATCCTTTTGATAATAAATCTTTGCCATCTTCAACCTCATTTCTGCGCGGCTTTTTATGTATCATGGAGCTTGTGGGCACCGCGCTGACACAAACTCTGTGGGGTTGCAACACACCCCTGACTCTTGTTATATAAATTTATTCCTTACCTTGATCCATTACCTCAGTCATCATCTATGTAATCCGCAATATCTCCGGAGCCTCTTGCCAAACCGGTAATTCCGGTACGGACAAGTTCTTTGATGGTATACTGACCCAGTAAATTGATAAATGCATCTATTTTATTTTGATTTCCGGTAAGTTCAATCATTAAGGAATCTACTGCGACATCCACGATCTTGGCACGGAAGATATCTGCAATTGACATGATCGGCTGCCTCTCTTTATCGGTAGCCGCTACTTTTACTAAGATCAATTCGCGGGTAACCGATTCTCCAGGAAGCAATTCCACAATCTCCTTGACATCCTCCAATTTATTCAGCTGTTTCCTTATCTGCTCTAAGATTTGATCCTCACCATGAGCTAATACGGTCATTCTGGAAATTGCCGGATTCTGTGTTTCTCCCACAGTCAGGCTATCGATATTATAACCTCTTCTGCTAAATAGCCCCGCCACGCGGCTGAGTACCCCGGCGGTATTATCCACAAGAATTGACAATACGATTCTCTTCATAGCAAGCTCCTTTCTATGATAAATAATAGCAGGCAATTGTTTACAAAAAAGCCCTACCACAGTTCACTCTGTAATGGGGCTTCTGTTGTTGAACGTCAATACTAAGTTGAAATAATTGTAACAGACCGTCAATCGATTTGTCAATATTGCGTTCCTTCATACCTGTTATAACCTCTCGTTATGCCGTTATATATTCGGGAAGATTGCTGCTATCCGGATATCAATCCGCATATTATGCAATAAGCAGCAATCCAACATTACGGATGATACCGGTTTTTAGATATCCATACCGCAAAATATATATTCTTCTTTTTATAAAATTAACCTTTCCTAAATTAGCAAAACGATTGATCGTAATTCTGTTCTCTTCCTCCAATACCTTATTGTAAATTGCCAGGAATTCCTCCGCCTGCAATTGTAATATTTTTAAAGACTCCTTTTGCCTTGGCAGGGTCATAATCCGATCCTTAACGTAGGAAAGGAAACCGGTATTTCCGACCACATTACTGCCATGCTGCCGGTAAAGCAGGGTCGTTTGATCCACATAGCCAATTTTCCCAAGCGATGCCGCAATCAGGGCAATCCATCCATCATGGAATTTTGCTTTTTTCGGCAGATTATGGCCTGCAATGATTTTTCTGAGCGCAGAATTAATCATAACCGTACAGCCGATCAGCTTATTTTCCATTAAAAGGCGGGGCAGTTCTGTCTTACCAGGATTCAAACGGCTTGCTTTAAAAAAGGAGCTCTCGATCATTTTCAGCTCTGCATCCACAACCTCGGCATCGGTAAATACAGCAATCGGAACCTCGCTGCCGGCCTGCGCCTCCATATGACGCATGCGTTTTAATGTCACCGCTATTTTATCGGGCTTCCAAACGTCATCCTGATCGCAAAGCATGATATAATCCGTCGTTGTCCTGCATATTGCTTTTAGAAAATTCATGGTAACACCAAGATTTTCTTTGTTTTGATATACATGTACTTGATCCGGATATAGGCTTTCATACTGCTTTAAAATAGGCACCGTGCCATCTTTCGAACCATCATCATAGATATAAAGCTCCATATTCTTAACAGTAGACGCAAGAATGGAATCGATCTGCTCTGCGACATATTTCTCTCCATTATAGGTTGCCATAACAATTGAAACCATGCTCATCTTAAACGTTCTCCTGTTTTTTATTTTCGATTTTCCTTGCTCCAATAGGATTTATTCATGCTACAGCGAAGAACAAAACTCTCCGGCAGGATATCATAATGAAGCCCCATCTGATACCCCAGATACTTAAATCCGCTTGTCAAAATCAGATCAGGTATCAATAGGTACTCTTTTTTCTTAATCAAAAATTGAAGTGTTTTCTTCACCAGCTTGATTCCCTCGGATTCCGATTTGATCTTGCGAAAGACATCCGGATATTGATTATGGGAGACACCCAGATCAAAATTCCTTGTAAACTGCTGAAGATAGGAATAACGGTGGGAATGTATTACTTTCGCCTCTGGGGAATAGGCGATCCGATACCCTGCCTCGATCATTCCGGCAGCCATAATCATATCCTCATTAAAGATGGTTTTTTTCACAAAACCGCCTAATTTCTTATAGATGTCATTGCGATAGGAAGCGCATACATTGGAGCAAAAATAAGTTTTGATCCCCATTTTCGGCAGATCCGCTTTCGATTTAACATAGCTCTTCTTGGGATAGTTAAAATTCCGGGTAAACTCTTCTATGATATCCGAGCTGTCATTTGCTATCTGCCTCGCATAGGCTGCCGATACCCTTGGATCCCCATAAGGCTTTAGAAGATTTTCAATCAGATATTCATCCGCAGGAATCGCATCCTGTGTCATAAACAGGAGGATATCCGCATTCGAAAGCGTCGCTCCGTATTTACGGGTACCGCCATGGTCAAAGGCTTCTTTCGGAATCGGTATAACGCTGATATCGCTATCCGGAATGGCCGGCAGCGGTTGCTCCTGCCCCTCTTTCTCTATGGTGTGAAGGATAATCACCCGATTTGGTTTTATCGTCTGCCGGTACAGCATCGTCAATAACCGTTCTAGTTTTTCATCCGAATGATACGTCGGAATGAATACATCTACGGAATAATTCTCCCAATTATTTACTTCTTCCATCTTCTGCTTTTCCCTCACAATCTATTTCTTAGTAACATTCCAATTACTCTTCTTACTTGCTGATTATACCATATCTCATGCAAAAGAAAACTTAAATAAGAATTAATTTCCTTAGGAATAATTAGAGTATTCTCAATTTTTTATAAAATAAAACGTTGATAGGAGCGTTATAGGAGCGTTACTAGAAGGAATCATTGATACTGCTTTACTGTCTGTGCCGCGCGATAATAGGAATAATTGAAATCACGCAGTCCCCTGTCCGCCTGCTGTTTAAGGATTCTTCTGCAATACCTGGCGTAGTAATCCTCTTTATCTTTCCTAGACCAATCCCAATCCTCTGTTTCCTTCGAAGAAATTCTCGTTTCCTCCCTTGTTTCGCCCTCCGTTTTCCCCTGCTCCCAGTGTTTTGGATCGGATAGATACGGAATCACCGCCGGAGCGGCATCATAGGAAAGATTATCCGTCAGAAATCTAATATCTTCCATCGTAATCTCTTCTTTATGATTAAGATGATACAAAGCAATCCTATAATCCGGTCTGCTAAAGGAAAACAGGATATAGAAGCTTGCAATTACCGCCACGCAATAGCCGAACAGAGGAAACTTCTTACGATAAACTGATATAATAACGCCTGCTAATACAAAGACATCCATAAACAAGAACAAAAGAACCAAAAGCCGTAAAAAAGTCAAGTGGTAGGCATCAATGTAAAGCATCATCCGATAGGCGGCGGAGGCTATCATAATATAGGTGCATACCGTCATAACGGTTAGAAGCGCCTTTAATACCTTGTGTTCATGAAATAGTGTTGTACTGGTCACGATAAGTGCAATATTAATTATGGTAACCGCAAGCAACTCGAAAAAGCCTCTCCGCGCATATTCTGCAAAGGTATACCCCGTTGGCAGTACAAATAATCCGTTGGAAAAAAGGTAGATTATCTGGATTCCGCAAAACAGAAGATAAACTGCCGTAAGCAGGCCGATTGCAGTGATTGCAATTAAGGGATCCTCCTTCCTCCTCTGATTCGTATTCCCCATGTCTGCATACTTTGCTGCACCGCAGATGATCCCGTAGCAGGCAAGAAAGCCAAAGAAAATAAGGAGAATGACATGAACAATTTGGGGCGAAAATAAAAAGCAAAAAATTTTCTCAGTTATTTCTCCAAACAGGGGATCTGCACTGGATAGAAGTGCAATGACCAGCATCAGGACAGGCAAAGCAATGATGCAGCCAAGGATTATATTGAGCGCCTTGTTATTCTTCGCCACTTTGGTCCTTCTTAAAAAATGAACGCCGTCTGCAAATGGCATCCCAATGGAGGCGATGCTGCGAAAGAGCAATCCAAATACTCTGCCTATATGCTTTAGAAAATCGAAGCTCTTATCTTCCTGAAATTGATGAAGCAAAGACCGGTCAAGAAGCAACAGAATGCCTGTGATATTCAGAAACTGTAAACCGGTATTGGCAGTAAGCATTGTCGATAGACCTAATAAAGCCGCACCGGCATAATAGACTTTCGTTGCTTTCTTGATCGGTAAAGATAACCGCTTCATAATAAGAACCAGTAAACCAATCATAATTATTGTAAAAAGGAATAGATTGATCCCTACACCGGCTTTATAGAAGCAGGCGGTGAAAGCAATTCCAAAGAATAAACTAATCCCTCCAAAGATATTAAATTTTAATCGTACCTGCCCAAGCAGGGATGAATTTGTTTGATTTTCCTCCGGTGCAACAGAAGAAGGATTTTCTTGTGATAAATGCTCCTCCTGCACAGAAGGATTCTCCTGAAAATACTGATTTTTTTGTGCAGAAGAATCCTCTTGCTGCCCGGAAGATAGAATGTTATTTTGCTGTTCCATTAATATCGATACCTCCCGATTATTATTTTTCCCTTTCCATAATTGATATGAGTATCATAAGTCATGCCATAATTTCAACATTAAATGATAATTATAACGAATTTACTTAACGAACTTTGTTATTCTTTTGATTTCTGCCTGTCCGCAGGATATTCTCCCTCTTCAACATACTCCAAAATATCTCCGGGCTGGCAATTCAGCGCCTTGCAGATGGCATCCAGGGTCGAAAAACGAATCGCCTTCGCCTTATTATTTTTAAGAATAGAGAGATTTGCCATGGTGATATCCACCTGCCCTGCCAGTTCGGTTAAACCAATCTTTCTCTGCGCCATTACAACGTCTAAATTCACTACGATCATGAAAGCACCTCCCTATATCGTCAGATCATTCTCTTGCTTATAAGCAACCGCCTGATCAAACACCTGAGAAAGCACCATCGAGGAAAGGCCGGCGATAAGAAATACGGCCACCAGGACGAAAGCAGCCGGTGTAATTACCAAAAACAGCCTTATGACCATTAAGGCAGCAATTACAAAAGCACAGATACCCATTCTTTTTAAAGCAATAACATTATCCCTGACAAATGGCTTCTCATGGATGACGCTCCCAAACATCTTACGTAAGTTCCATAGGATGATAAGGGCAAATACTCCTGCAAAAATAAAGATAACGCAGTAGGGAACGTAAAATTTGCGAAAAGCAGTAAAATACTTCCCTGCTATTTGAAACAGCCAGGGAACCCCTGCACAGACCGCAATCCCTGTATAAAACATAAAATCCAGCAAATACTTTGTAAACCATACGATAGAAGTTTTCTTCATATCCATCCTCTTCCTCCTGTAAATACATTTCATTCCTCTTCTAATAAAAATACTATAAGTTTCTACGATTGTCAATAATTATTTATTGATAAACAATAAATAATTATTGTTTCTTGATCAATGCAGAAAGAAGCTATGCGTAGTTGTTCAATAGAAAGACAAGATGCACTTTGTAAAGCGAGGTGCAATGTTTGTAGCTAACAACTAAATGTTTTTAAACGAAACGTGCATTATTATTTGCTATTGATAGAATTTACTATTCACACCCACCATGTATACCATGTTATGATTTTGACAAATGTATCCGAATTCGGAGACGCTTTCGCTTAAGCTTCATTACGTAACGGTACATAAGGCTCCAAA
>ENA-UOOK01004505-UOOK01004505.1-fermentation-metagenome-genome-assembly--contig:-NODE-4505-length-14868-cov-5.402417_pt1 | contig 14868 bp, 12 predicted proteins | sample MGYA00245777_ERZ724023 | MGnify/ENA primary metagenome ERZ724023 (study PRJEB28704, sample SAMN03018312) | fermentation metagenome | biome: anthropogenic terrestrial biome; feature: soil; material...
GGTGTCAGTGTATGTGACCCGGACACTGTCGGTTTTACAACGGTCGGCTCAGTGTATTCCAATGCAGTAGAAGCTGTTTCATGATTAACGAACCCGGAAACCACAACATCCGTCTGCGGATCATAACTTTGGAGATCAGCATAATTGATCGTTTTGCCATGGTAAGCTGCAGTTAAAGCAGCCGGATTGATGGTTACAGTCGCAGAACCATAATAAGCTGTATAGTGATCTTTGCTTACCTGATAGCTGACCGCATAAGATTCCACACCCTCTGCGGAATTTCTTTTTACATGAGTAAAAGAGGGGCTCTGCGTGAGTGTGTAGTTCCCGTTTTCGTCCATATACCGAACATCGGCGCCCTCAGCATCTCCGGAAAGCACCACTGTGATTCCATAAGCGTGGCCGTCATAAGTTTTTACTACATTAGGAGCACTCACTCCGGCATTCATATTTTCGTTATGGGAAAACACCGCATAATAAGTAGTGTTGCCGGTTACTTTTGCGCTCATCATTTCATCGGCGGTCACTTTTTGACCGCTTTGATTCTGCCATTCTACAAAATAGCATTCATTATCGGGCAGTGTAGTCGGAATATCATCAGATTTAAGAGAGTTTTGATAATCAACGGCTGCACTTGACTTGTCAAGGCTTCCATAAGTTTCGCTTCCTGATTTCACTGCGAAATTCACGGTATACTGGTTAATTGTCTTTGTACAGTAGACATCGACATTATTAGAAGGCATTGTAACGACCATTCCAAACCAGCCGCTGAAATGATACCCTTCTTCTGCCGGTAATGGTTCTATTGTTACAGACTGCCCAACCTTGTAACTGTCGGTCTTATAAGTTTCGCCGTCAACGCTATCATAGTGATAAGTAATGGCATAGCTTCTAAGATCAAACTTTACATACTGTGTTCCTTCTGAAATAGTCTGCGGATTATTGGCATTTGGAATATATTCTTTTTCATCATATCCAACTGCCGGAATCTTTTCCGGCGCCGACTCAAGCTGATTTCCAGTCAGCGTTTTAAACGTTGTATAGCTGCCGTCCAGATTTTCCGTCTGATAATAAACGGAATAGAGTTCCACTTTTTCATAGACAAACGTATATTCATGATTTTCTTTTGTGAGAACTGCAGAGGTATTCTGAACTTGATATCCCCCAATCGCCTGATAAAAAGCGACCATAGAAGCAGCACTAGAAGTGCCGGTGGTATCTGCTGCAATCTGAGTCCCCAAAGTGTCTTTATAATGAATTGTATAGCTCCAGTTATCCAGCTTTTTATAGGCCAGTTTAATTTCGATCTGATCACGATTCAAAACCACACTGGTACTCGTAACGACAGGCTGATATCCATCAATTGCTTTTGCAGAAACCGTAACTGTGCTGTTCGGCTGACCGCTGCCGGTATCGGAAGGAGCGATCTCTTTTGTAAGGTCATCTGCATCTACATATTTAATCGTATAGGTATCAGTTGTATTGGTGCTGTAATTTGCCTGAAGCGTTATATCTTCCATAATCTGAGTTGAAAAGCTGAAAGGTACCCCATTTCTGGTCCAACCTTTAAACGTATCCGTTCCGCGAGTCGGATCTGCCGGCTTTTGGGCTGTTCCACCCGCCGTAAAGGTCTGAGAATCAATTTCGGTTCCGCCCTGGGTATCAAAAGTAACCGTTACTTGCCTTGGTACCCATTTTGCATACAAAAGCAGATCCTTCGCCGGCATGGTTTTCCCTTCAAATGCATAAGCATCTCCGGCTAAGGCTTCATTGTCATACCAGCCTGCAAAATACAGGGTCATTCCATTCTCTGTTTTTGTAGTTACTCCAACCTGATAATTTTGAGGTGCCTGATTGGAGATATCCTGTTCATAAGGGATGCCGGTTATATCCCCGACCGCCGGTCCGCCATTGGTCATAAACTCAAGATCATAGGAATTACGCGTGTAGTAAATATAGTAATCATTCCAATCCCCATAATGATTAGAGTGATAAGTAAAGCCCGGAAGATCGATGAAATCTTCATCTGTAAAATGCCAATCTTCATTTCTCACTTTAAAAGGACTGTGGATTTGATGATCTGTCCCATATTCATAATAATAAATAGTGCTCGAGCCATCCGACTTTTGCCCATATACCGTCAAGCCGCCTTCCGGCATTGTGGGGGCTGCTGTATAAAAAGTATCTCCATGTTTGGAAGTATACCAAAGATACTCACTGTTTTGGCTGCTCGCTTCGTCCCACCATTTTTGAAGGGACTGCTGATATTTAATATCAGTATGGGTATAAGCAGTCTGCCAACTGCCGCTCCACCAATCTCTTTTATAAATCTCAAAAGTAAGAGTATAAGTCTTGCGCTGATAATAAACATTGCGGATCGTAGTTCCTTCCCCAGAAACAGTAACTGCGCTCTTATCCGTTTTTTCCTGATTTAATTCGAATCCGGGTTCATTAAGAGCATCATAATCCGCATCTGTGCCTGTTAAGCCGCTGCGCTCCACCTTGCTGTCATAAGAATATCCGTCGTCATCGGCATTTTCTTCCCAATAAACCACCGTATACTTAGCTTCGGTTGCCTTCCATTTACTGGTCAAGGTAAGATCCTTAGCAGGCATTGTCAAATAGGATTCATTCCATCCATCAAACGCATAACCGGTCTTTGTAGGATTTTGAGGTTGAACAATCGCCTGTCCGTAACGGTAAATAACCGGATCAATATAGCTGCCGCCATTCGTATCATAGCTTAACGTATATTGATTACGATCATAGAAAATTTCAACGACTGTACTTCCGTCCGGAGCGATTGAAGTCTGCGTTACAGGTTTCGAAGTAAATCCTTCGACGGTTTTCGCCTTCGCATCAGTCTGATTGCCGGCCTCTCCCGAAAGTTTTTGCGTTAAGTCATCATTCGCAACATAATCTGTTCCTTCTGAATTCTGAAACAGATGCTTTACGGTATAAGCCTGCATTCCTGACGTATAGGTGACTTTTTCTGTTACATCTGCTGCAATGCTGCTCACGTTGAAATTAACAGTAGTTCTGTCCGGCGTAAATCCGGTAATAGCAGGAGATTTCACATTTGCTGTGAAATTCTTTCCCTTTTCAACTTCCGCCACATAAGAGGGAGATGCCATTGTACCATCACCAAAAACATAATTAATGGTAACTTTATATTTAGCGAGTACACGATATTGTGCATGGATTTTCAAATTCTCAGTGATATTGGAAAAAGATTGATCCCAGCCGGTAAAACAATAGCCATCTTTTCCAGATACCCGCGGCTCTAGTGCAGTTCCTCCTTTTTCAATTTGCTGAGAGGAAATCAGCTGACTCTCAGCTTCATCTGCATAAAACTCCACCGTATAATATGTTGGGGTCTTCTGATTTTCTGAAGAAGCTGCAGACGAGGATGCCGTTTGCGCAGTATCCTGTGCAAAAGCGGTCATCGGCGCCATCGTAACGATCATGCCCACCGTCAGCACAAGACTTACGATACGGTTCCATAAATTTCTGCCTTTTTTCATTGAATATGTACCTCCTACTCCCATCTTTGTCAGAATATGAAAGATATTTAAAAAGGATTCTACAAATTTGATTTTTTGTAATATTGTCTGTACGATCTTCCAAATTGCAGCAAAAATTGTTCTAATACTCCAATGATTTAAAATATAGTATTTTATTTCTATTTTTGAGATTTAGTATAATTCTGTTCGGTCACAAAATGGTCACAAAATAAAGATTCAAATAATTTAGATATCAGAAAAAATACGATTCAAGATTACTTTTACAGAGGCAGTCGATTACGTTCTTGAAATTTCTCTCTAAAAAGCAAAAGCCCCTTTAGAATTGCTGCTAATTAACGAAACTGCTAACTTAACATCAACCACTAAAGGGGTTTTATCCTTATGATATTTTTACTGTCTTTAATTTGAAACTGCTGTAATTAATTGTTTTGTGTATAAAGCGCTTTAATAGGGGTTTGCGGTATTCGGCATCAAAACATAGAAATTTGCATCCAGAATTTTTTCAAGATCCGCCTTAAATAATTTACAATATTCCTCCAAAAGGGGTCCTACCTCTTTTAGATCCTGCTCATCAGCCTTTTTGCTGCATACCTGCGGAGGCAGATCAAAGGGAAGCTCATCCATGCGGAGAAACATTTTTCCTCCATGCATGCCGGTTCCGCAGAACCTGCCCACCAAAGGATAATGATACGGATTATGGATTCCAAGGACCACAATCACACCGCCTGCCTGATACTCTCCGAGAAAGCTTCCAGCGCAGCCACCAACCACCAGTTTCGGAATTTTATCCTGATTATGCTTTCATATGAATGCCGGCACGGTAGCCGATACTGCCTTCCACAAAAATCTTTCCGCCGCGCATAGCATAACCGGTAGCATCTCCGGCATTACTATGAATCACAACCTCGCCGCCATTCATCGTATCCCCGGTAGCATCCTGCGCATTACCATCCACCACGATCGTCGCACCATTTAAATAAGCTGCCAGTGCATTTCCGGGAGTCCCATGAAGCACTACATGCTTTGCAGAAAGCCCTGCCCCAACATAACGCTGCCCCAAGCAGTGATCAACCTCTCCATCGGGATCCGCCGCAGAACGAATCAATTCATTTAGCGTCTGAAAATGCATTTGTTTTGCTTCTAACTTCATCAATGCTTTTCTCCTCCTTATTCGCCGGCGTGCTTGACACCCAAGATTTCCAGTTCCTTTTCGTTAAGACCGATTCCTCGAAGCATCAATCGATTGCCGCGAAGTGCTTCTACAGAATTAATGCCCATGCCGCCCATCATTTCCATCAGTTCATGATTCCAACCGTTTACGAGATTTACGAGCCGTCTGCTCGCTTCATCCGGGTCCAGACGCTTTACCAGATCCGGCCGCTGGGTCGCAATCCCCCAGTTACATTTGCCGATCTGACAAGTACGGCAGAGGTGACAGCCCATCGCCAAAAGTGCCGCTGTCGCAATATAAACAGCATCCGCTCCGAGAGCAATGGCTTTGACAACATCCGCAGAGCTGTGAATAGACCCGGAAACGATTAGGAAAATGTTGCCACGGATTCCTTCCTCCCTTAGACGGCGATCGACCGCCGCAAGCGCAAGCTCAATCGGAATCCCCACATTATCGCGGATTCTGGTAGGCGCAGCACCGGTTCCGGCACGAAAGCCATCGATTGCAATAATATCCGCGCCGCTTCTTGCAATTCCGCTGGCGATTGCAGCAACATTATGTACTGCCGCAATCTTTACAATGATTGGCTTTTTATATTCGGTCGCTTTTTTTAAGAGTAACAAGCTGCCGCAAATCCTCAATCGAATAAATATCGTGATGCGGAGCGGGAGAAATCGCATCGGTTCCCATCGGAATCATTCTAGTATGGGAGACGTCTTCCACAATTTTACTGCCGGTCAGATGTCCGCCGATTCCAGGTTTTGTGCCCTGTCCTATCTTAATTTCAATCGCTGCGCCGGCTTTCAGATAATCCGGATGAACTCCAAACCGTGCGGATGCCACCTGGACAATCGTATTGGCACCATACTGATAAAGATCCTCATGAAGTCCGCCTTCTCCTGTATTATAGAAGGTCCCAAGCTTCTGTGCGGCCTTTGCCAGCGCCTCATGTGCATTATAGCTGATCGCGCCGTAACTCATGGCACCAAAAAGGATGGGCATGTTTAATTTTAGCTGCGGAGTAGTCTCCGTGCAGATAGAGCCATTTTTGTTGCGAACGATTTTTGCAGCTTTTTACCCAAATAGGTGCGCGTCCCCATTGGCTCTCTGAGTGGGTCAATCGAGGGATTCGTTACCTGAGAAGCATTAATGAGCAACTTATCCCAATAATTCGGATAATCATTTGGAGTCCCCATGCCGGAAATCAGCATGCCGCCGCTTTCGGCCTGACGATAAATTTCCGTCATCGCTCTCTGGGACCAGTTATGATTCTCTTTAAATGCCGCGTCATTTTTAACAATTTTTAGAGCCCTCGTCGGACAAACTGCCACGCATCTTTGGCAGTTAACACATTTCATTTCATCACTCATCATCAAATGATGCTCTTGATCAAAAGAATGCACTTCATTCGCACACTGTCCCTCGCAAAGACGGCATCCAATACAGCGCGCTTCATTTCGCACAATTTCATAAGCCGGAAGCTCATAATTGATATTCATCAGCACTCTACCCCCCTCATTTAAATGAAAAATCAGCGGTTCACCACCGCGGGGCGCCCAAATCCGATCAAGGTCCGGTTGAATCCTGCGGATTGCACTTTCCTCACTGGCAATATAGACGGTCTCATCTTTTTCTGCCGCTACAAGCGACCGCAGCTTTAACCGATCATTGAGTGCCATCAGGCCGCCGGAAAATCCTACAAGGATTGAAAACGGTCCGGTGATCAAAAGACTCGCAAAGGTGTTACGCAAATAAGCGAGTTGACTTCTCTCAGGTTCCGGTCGATGTTCAATTGTTCCCCAGAACGGTGCCGCAATCACACTGGCAACTTCCTGCATCGTAAGTTCCTGTCTGCGATTAAGATAATCAATGATATAGGTGATCACTTCCGTATCGGTAAGAAGATTACATTTATAGCCATACATCTCAATATATCGTCGATTCGCGTCGTAGGAAGAAATTTCTCCATTATATACAATACTATAATAGAGCAGTGCAAACGGATGCGCACCTCCCCACCAGCCATGCGTATTGGTCGGATAACGCCCGTGTGCCGTCCAGCAATATCCGCAATATTCATCCAGGCGATAAAACTCTCCTACATCTTCCGGATATCCGACTGCTTTGAAAACGCCCATATTTTTTCCGGAAGAAAAAACATATGCTCCGGGAATCTGGGTATTGATCCGCATAACACAACGAACTACACATTCGCGTTCATCCAACTGGCTTTCCTTTAAACGGGTCGGCAGAAGATTTACAAAATACCGCCAGATCAGTGGCTCATCCGTAATTTTCGGATGACGTCGAATCGGAATTTTTGACAAGTTTACTAAATCAAAATGATGATCTAAAAAGTGCTCACATTCTTCCTTGGCCTTTTGACTGTCGTAAAATACGTGGAATGCGTAACTGTCCTTATTTTCCGGATAAATTCCATACCCCGCAAATCCACCGTCTAATCCGTTGCTCCGGTCATGCATTAAAGCGATCGAATCAATCATCTTTCCTCCGCTGATTCTACGCCCATCTTTACAAAAGATTCCAGAAATCGCACAACCGGCCGGGATCCGCACCTGACCTTCTTTTTCCATGTTGTTTCCTTCTCGGCCGTTACAATTTTAAGTTTTCAAAAGCAAACGGTCTTTATTTTTTCTCTTGAATCAGAAAGTTTTTGTGCAAAACGCCTTGTTTGTTGTAGTTGCTATTATAGAGCGCTTCGTTTTAAAAGGTCAACGCCTTTTTTGGAAAATTTGAATTTTTATATTTTAAGATTGCACTAAAAAGTTAAAGCTCTTATATTTTGTGTGATAAAGCGCACAAACTTGCATTAATTAAGCAAATATATTTCATAGCTTTCGCTTATTTTTAGATTTTCACAAAAAAGCATTGACATCTTTGCCTCTCTAGTTTATAATTCAAAGCATAACAGCAAAGGCGCTGCGGGTTTTTCCCGCAGCGCCTTTTTTATGTTTATCCCCGCTGTTTGAGCGCAAGATAGAAGCTTTATCTTGCTATCTTTTCAATTTGTCAAACCGTTTCTTATGATTAAAATCAGGAGGTAAGAACGATGTCAACAAAATGTATTCCCGAATTATTTGGAAAACTGGTGTTCAACGATACCATTATGAAAGCACGTTTGCCCCATACCACTTATAAGGCACTGCGGAAAACGATCGAAGACGGCAAGCCATTGGATATCTCCATTGCTGATCCGGTTGCCAATGCAATGAAAGACTGGGCTGTAGAAAACGGCTGTACCCATTTTACCCATTGGTTTCAGCCGATGACCGGCATCACTGCTGAAAAGCACGATAGCTTTATCAGCCCAGAGGCAAACGGAAAAGTCGTCATGGAATTCTCCGGAAAAGAGTTGGTCCGTGGCGAGCCGGATGCAAGTTCCTTCCCTTCCGGCGGTCTGCGCGCAACTTTTGAAGCTCGCGGCTATACAGCCTGGGATCCTACCAGCTGTGCCTTTATCAAAGGCAATACCCTCTGCATTCCTACCATTTTCTGCAGCTATACAGGAGAAGCACTGGATAAGAAAACCCCTCTGCTGCGTTCCACCGAAGCTCTCAATAAACAGGCTATGCGTATTTTGAAGCTCTTTGGAAACGAAGATGTCACAAGCACTAAAACGACTGTCGGCCCCGAACAGGAATATTTTCTGGTCGATCGTGACATGTATAATCAGCGGGAAGATATGGTCTTAACCGGACGTACCCTTTTTGGTGCAATGCCTCCCCGTGGTCAGGAAATGGAAGATCACTATTTCGGTGCAATCAAACCTCGAGTCGCTGCTTTTATGAACGATTTAAACGAAGAGCTGTGGAAACTCGGCATTCTCGCAAAAACGGAACATAATGAAGTCGCCCCTTCACAGCACGAGATGGCTCCTATCTTCACAGATACCAATACGGCAACGGACCACAATCAGCTGACAATGGAAATCATGAAAAAAGTCGCAGAAAAGCATAATCTTTACTGCCTGCTTCATGAAAAGCCATTTGACGGCGTGAATGGTTCCGGCAAACACAATAACTGGTCTATGTCCACCAATACCGGTGTCAACCTTTTGGAGCCCGGCGATTCTCCTATGGAAAATGCACAGTTCCTACTCTTCCTTACCGCAGTTATTAAAGCGGTAGATGAATATCAGGATCTTCTGAGAATCTCCGTTGCAACTCCCGGCAATGATCACCGCTTAGGTGCAAACGAAGCACCACCGGCTGTTGTCTCCATGTTCCTTGGCGACGAACTGACCGAAATTTTGGAAAGTATTGAATCCGGCACACCTTACAATCCTAAAAATAAGCAAAGCATGGAAGTCGGTGTTACAGTCCTTCCGCATTTTCCGAAAGACTCTACCGACCGGAACCGTACTTCACCCTTTGCCTTTACCGGCAATAAATTTGAATTCCGGATGCTGGGTTCTTCCCTCTCTGTCTCTGGTCCAAACGTTGTTCTGAACACTGCAGTTGCTGAAGAGCTGGAAGAATTCGCAGATGTTTTGGAAAAAGCTTCTGACTTTAAAAAGTCCTTGCACAAATTGATCAAAACCGTCATTAAAGAGCACAAACGCATTATCTTTAACGGAGACGGCTACAACGATGCTTGGCTGGAAGAAGCCAAAAAACGCGGTCTGCTGAATCTGCCTACAACAATGGATGCACTCCCGTATTTTGTTGCCGATAAAAACATTAAGCTCTTTACAAAGCATAAAGTCTTAACTGAAACAGAAATTCATTCTCGTTATGAAATTCTGGTGGAAAACTATAGCAAGACGCTCAAAATTGAAGCTCTAACAATGATGGATATGACTTCTAAACAGATCCTTCCTGCTGTCTCCGCCTATACAGACAGCATCAGCCTTTCCGCTATGCACAAAAAAGCGGTTAACAGTGCGCTTAAATGCACAATGGAAAGCTCTTTGTTGGAAAAACTATCTGATCTGACTGACAAAACTTATGAAGAGTTGTCTGCTTTGAGTGCCGCTGTTGAAAAAGCAGACGCCAAAAAGACAAACAAAGCAACTTCTGATGCTTACTGCAAAGAGGTTCTGCCTGCTATGACATCTTTACGTGAGAGTGTTGACAAATTGGAAACCCTCACTTCAAAAAAATACTGGCCGTTCCCAACTTACAGCGACCTGCTGTTCTATCCGGACTGATGATCCATTAAAACTCAACGCGCACAAAGAAGTGTGTCTGATCGAAATTGCGGATTCGGTTAGGCACACTTCTTTTTTATATCCCCCCTTAGCATACTTAAATAGAGGAGGTAAATTTCATGGATGGTAATTTTTTCTGCTGTAAACACTACCTGGGTACTTGTCGGAGCAGCGCTGGTTTTCTTTATGCAAGCTAGGTTTGCAATGGTGGAAACCGGCTTTACCCACGCAAAAAATGCCGGCAACATCATCATGAAAAACTTGATGGACTTTTGTATCGGTACCCCAATTTACTGGCTTTTAGGTTTTGGCGTTATGTTTGGCGGAATTGCCGCCAGTGGAGATGTCAATCCGATTTTGGGATGGTTTGATCCCATGATCGCCTCAAATTTCCATTCTCTACCCGCCGGAGTGGACAAATGGTCTTTTGTAATCTTTCAAACCGCATTTTGTGCTACTTCTGCAACAATCGTTTCCGGCGCCATGGCAGAACGAACAAAATTTATTTCTTACTGCATTTACTCTGCCTGTATCAGTGCTTTCATCTTAATGAAGAAAAAGTAGAAGACATGAAAAATGCCATGAACCGTCTCAGCGTGATGGGCATGACCTTCACAAAAGTCATGGGATGCGGCACACAAAAAGGCCATGCGGAATTCTACCGCGGTGTAAGAATTGAGAATGTTGCTCTCCATCCAAAGGTACAGCTTGATATTGTCGTCTCTGCCGTTCCGGTAGACACGGTAATCGAAACTGCGAAAAAGACACTTTATACCGGCCACATCGGCGATGGCAAGATTTTTGTTTACGACGTTGAAAATGTCGTAAAGGTTCGTACCGGCAAAACCGGATATGACGCTCTACAGGGCAACTAAATATAACTATAAGAGAAAATCTTTTGGATCAATCTCCTCCTGATAGTGGAAAGGCCCAGGTGAATTTCACCCGGGCCTTTCCTATCTTTACAGATGCTATTTAGTTATGAAATTGAGCCAAATCGATCGAACGGAAAAAATCGGAATACCGCTTTCCCCATAATTGCCGAAGTGTCTACAGGTCCGATCATGCGGCTATCAGCTGAATTATTTCGATTATCCCCCATCAAAAAAATCTTGCCTTCCGGAACCGTCATCTGAACATTATATCCGCTCCATACCGCTTCTTTCACATAAGGTTCATTAAGCTGTTCCCCATTGACAGTAACGGTACCATTTCGAACAGTAATCCGATCCCCCGGAAGTGCAATCACTCTCTTAATGAGGTTCTCATTGAGCGGATTTTTGCTGTTGCACACTATAACGTCTCCACGCTGTGGTTTGTAATTCAGCTCCCAAAGAATGACCATATCATTATTATAAAAGGTATTTTCCATACTTCTTCCGTCTACTCTGCTGGGTCTTGCCACAAATTGGCAAAATAATAATGTAATAGCAATCGTCAGCACAATCGTGCGCAGCCAGCTGAAAAATTCCTTTTTAAGCCCATCATTTTTTTCTTGTTGTTCCATATAATTCCCCCTTCTTAATTTAGGGATAAGAGTTATTATACCATGGTTTAAAAGCTTCTTCAAGAAGCACATCATTTTAATCCTGATGGTTTATGACTGAATTTTTTAAAATAAAACGGTTGTATCATTTATCGTGTTTTAAAGAAAAAATAAAAGCAGCTATTTTCTTACCACTGATGAATTACATTCGGTTTTGTGAAAATTTCGTCAAGCCTTTTTAGAAACGGAATAATAGAACTAAAATCAACTGCTCTATGGTCAAATACGAAACACATTGGAAGTATCTTTCTGATACCAATTTCTTTGTTCCCGTCTTCTCGTATATATACGCCCGGCCGTTCCTGAACTGATCCAATCCCAACCGCAAAAACCTGTGGGGGTACAATTTCGAGCAGTGCAAAGGCACCTTTTTGCTCTTTATATAGAGGGCCTATATTTGAGACCGTTACGGTACCGGACATGATATCTTTCTCTGTTAAACGTTCCTTTTCCGGTATCTTATAATAATCTTCTTTCTCCTTGCCCTTCAGTCCTTTTACCCTATGTCTGGTAATTTGAGTCGCAATAATTCTTCTTATGATCGTCAAATGAAATTTCTTTAACTCATTCACTGTATCAGCGAATGCAGCTCTATATAGCATTTCCTCTATATTTGTTTTTTCTATTCTTTTGGCTAGGTTTAACATATAATCAGAAATTTCATTAAGCGACAGCTTCCCAATGTTAGGGATCGCCGGAGGGATCATTTTACCGTCAGATAAAAGCCATGGTATTGAAATATTGATTTCATCAAGAATATGTGTCGAGCCTTCAGCTTTTTTGTAATTATATTTTATATAGGAATTCAATTCCGGTGATGCTAATAACCCCTCAGCAACCACTTTCAGCATAATTGTGTTAAATGTAATTCTATGTCCAAGGCCTTTTCGTTCTTCGGCAAGTTTTAAAAAGTCATTATAAAAGTCAGTGATATCAGGCTCATATACATACGACACATGCGGTACATTCTTCCATGAAAGTGAAGTCATGTGTGCAACTGTTCTTCTCTGCAGGCTAAATATTTCAGAATCCATGAAAATTCCCCTTATGAATGGCCCAAATTTGAGGTGCAATCTTTCTTGGCGGTTTCCCTCAATCTATGCTTTGTAATTCTCGCATTAAATCGTCCAGAAAGCCAATAATTATTTTTCGATCGTTCTGTGTTCCATATAGATTAACGCATAATGTTGCTTGATTATCAAATGTGGTAAGTGAAACTTGAAAGTTTGGAATGTATTTGACAGAACCCGTCATATAAGCATCCATCATTTTAGTACTGCCGAAAACAAGGCGATTTTTATCCAAGATTCCAATATTCGTAAAAGCGACCGGAGGATTTGAAAAATATTTTTTCAAGAGGTCATAAGCAATTTTATAAGGGAATCCAGTAAAAAGTTTCTCTAAAAGGGCAATATTTTTGATACATCCCAAATCATTCTTTTGTACATCCATTTGTTTTTTAACCTTGAAAAGCGTACTTTCGAAGCTGTCTCCCAGATCGGGACCAACATAGCAGCAGAGGTTTGACATTAGATTACAAGCCCCTGCCGCTTTATGCTCTGGAAGAAATCTTCTTAAATCAATGGCACAAGGCAGTGAGGCTGTATCTCCAAAGCGGCGGAAAAGCACCCGCAGAAGAGCAGTCATCATGATGTCATTAACGCTGGCTTGATGGTTTTTCGCATAGCTTTTTAAGAGCAAAAACTGTTGGCGCGAAATTTTTCTAATTTCAATAAAGGGATTGGAAAGGTCCCCTTCAAAATCAAATTTTTGATCTCCATGAGGGTTTAACTGAGCTTTGGAACAATAGATTTTCATTCGGTCTCTCAGAGAACATGCTTTTAAAATTTGTCGAACGCTTCGATCCTCAATCATAGAACCAATCTGAATTTGTTTTTGATTTTCCAAACAGGTATAAGTCGTCGCGAGCTTATAAAGAATTTCTTTAAAACCGGCAGCATCGCATAACATATGGTTCATTAGGACACAAATAGTATCCGTCTTTCCTTCTCTTATCACGCCGATCTTCATCTGGGGGCCTTTTTCCAAATTAAGCTCCTGATAAAGAAACTTTTGGACAGCAAAACTGGAGTCTTCCGTTTCAATAAGAGATACCATCTGTTCCGATGTATAGCCATAATCCACCCATACAGGACGATGCGGATATGTATCCTTAAAGCCACAGCGAATCAAAGGAAAAGCATCTGCCAAAAGATTAACCACTTGCTTTACCCATGTGTAATTGAGTTCATCTGAAAACTCTGCGGCAAAATGAAGAACATGATTGTTGATCTGTTTTACCTCAAACAAATTCTGGAGAATATCCCACGCTTCCACATGATATTTCATTCTATTTTTTCCCCTTCGCAAAATGACTCGTATAATATAAATTCGAATCACTATTCGAATTTATATTATAGCTCATCTGCATACAGTGTCAATATTTTTTGAATACTCATTCGAAATAATTGACAGGCATGCTGCTGCATTGTAAAATGAGCCTAGATGGGAGAAATATTACGATGGACAAAAAAAGAATTACCAGTAAATTTAAGCAGACCCGCAGCACCAACACCAGGCAAGCCATAGTGGAAGCGGCTGAATTATGCTTTTGTCAAAAAGGATATTTTGAGACATCTGTAAAAGAGCTGGCAACCGTTGCAAAGGTATCGATTGGAAGTTTTTATTTTTATTTTAAAGACAAAGATGAACTTTTAATGGAAGTTTATCAAAAACAGAATGAGCGGTTTGTTCAAACGATCAGCAATTCACTCCATAAAACCGCACAATATAAAGCAGACAGGAAAGCGTGGCTTCGTGAATTCATTTTGGATTTGCTCCAAACTTATGGAAAATCGGCAAAAATGAGATCTGAACTAAGAGTTCTCAATTATGAGAACCCCAAGATTTCTCTGCAAAAAAGATTAATTTCTGAGCAAGCATTAAGCCATATTATGAAGTCCATTGAAAATTCGCCTATGATTAACGATTTAAAGGTGAAAAATTCATGGATTGCGATTCTGATGGTCACCGATATTGTGAATTTTACCTATGACCGCATCGCCGGTGAAAACGAATGTCAAGAAGAAAATAAAGACGATATTATCGAAGAATGCTTTAACATCGTTTATAAGTATCTGTTCCTATAATCCATTATAGATGTCCCCACTATGAATGCAAAACAATCGGTACAGCTAAAAACAATTAGCTATGGTTTTTATGTGAATATCTTTCACATTTGCTTTATAATTAGAACTGTTTTTTAGCTGTACTTTTTTGTATTTTATCGTTATTTTGCGTGTTTTTGCGTGTTTTTGCGTTAATTTAGGGTATAAAAAAGCCACACCAAAATGCCAACGAATGGCTATCTGATGCGGTTTTTGTTTGGTGGGCCATCTAGGACTCGAACCCAGCACCAACCGGTTATGAGCCGGTAGCTCTAACCAACTGAGCTAAT
>ENA-UOOK01004508-UOOK01004508.1-fermentation-metagenome-genome-assembly--contig:-NODE-4508-length-14866-cov-3.825738_pt1 | contig 14866 bp, 12 predicted proteins | sample MGYA00245777_ERZ724023 | MGnify/ENA primary metagenome ERZ724023 (study PRJEB28704, sample SAMN03018312) | fermentation metagenome | biome: anthropogenic terrestrial biome; feature: soil; material...
AACCTTGGTTAATACTGTACTAAAAGGTACTGAAGAATTCCAGTACGAGCTATATTCATTGGTGAGTAGCGAGGATTCGTTTAAAAGAGGCTTTGATAATTTCATTAAACAGATTGAAGCGGTTTTTGTGAAAGACGATGAACTTGAAGACGTAATGAGTTATTTAAAATCTGTACTTCAAGGTGATAGTAATCTTTGGCACAGTAGCCTCGCCGTATGCATAAAGGAGTTGTGCTCCATGCAGAATGACTGCATTGTATTCCTGACCGGTACCAGGAAGGAATCCAGGTACATCAACAAGAGATACAATAGGAATATTGAAAGCATCACAGAAGCGGACGAACCGTGCTCCCTTGCGACTGGCATTGACATCCAGAACTCCTGCGTATGCAGCAGGCTGATTGGCAACTATACCAACACTCTGTCCGTTAAAGCGAGCGAAACCTGTAATGATATTTTTTGCAAATTTAGGTTGGATTTCAAAGAATTCCCCATCATCTGTGACGGCGGAAATAACTTTGTACATATCGTAAGCCTGATTCGGATCTTCCGGGATAATCTCGTTCAGAGAATCATCTTTCCGGTCAATCGGATCTTCACATGCTATACGTGGAGCCTCTTCGGTATTATTGGAAGGAATATAAGAGAGCAGTGTTTTGATCAGTTCCATACACTCTTCTTCTGTTTTAGCCGTGAAATGTGTGACACCACTTTTAGAGGAATGTACACTTGCTCCGCCAAGATGTTCGGCATCAATATCTTCTCCGGTGACAGTCTTGACCACCTTAGGTCCGGTAAGGAACATATAGGAAGTACCTTCTGTCATAATAATGAAATCAGTCAGCGCTGGAGAATAAACAGCACCACCTGCACATGGCCCCATAATAGCACTGATCTGAGGGATTACGCCACTGGCAAGAATGTTGCGCTCAAAGATTTCTCCATATCCGGCCAAGGCAGCTATACCTTCCTGAATACGTGCACCACCAGAATCATTGATGCCAATAACAGGTGCTCCCATTTTCATGGCCATATCCATGACCTTACACATCTTCTGGGACATGGTCTCTGAGAGAGAGCCACCATGAACGGTAAAGTCCTGAGCATAGATATATACGAGACGACCGTCAATGGTTGCAGAACCTGCTACAACGCCATCACCATAGACTTGTTTCTTTTCCATGCCAAATTGATGGCAGCGATGAAGTTTGAACATATCATATTCTTCAAAACTGCCTTCATCAACGAGCATATCAATACGCTCGCGGGCTGTATATTTCCCTCTTGCATGTTGCTTGTCAATGGCTTTCTGACCTCCTCCAAGACGAGCTTCCTCGCGCTTGGCAATCAGTTCTTTAATCTTTTCTACTTGTTTGCTCATAATATGGATTCTATTATTTCAATATTATTATTTTCTACAATAACAGCTTTATAAAAGCATGACTTCCTCATGAATTTTCCTTCATGAAAGACCGTGCAAAGATAATAATAATTCTTGAAATTCTGAGGATGTGGCTTGAAAATCTTCCAGATTTGGGTATCTGCAGGTTCATTTTCATCTCAATAAAAGAACATGGTTGCACATATTTGTAAAAGTGTGCAAGAAATGGACTTAAAGATTGTTGTTTTTACATTTACGAAGAATAGAACTCTGTTCAGATATGACTATTGGAATGGAAAATCGATCTGTATATCTGATTTTGATTTTCCATCATAGTCTGATTATCTGTTTGATACCCTTAATGGTTTTTAACTTCCGGATCAAGGTATTTGTCTTTGACGCATCTCCAATCAAGACTTCTATGTTCCCTGAAAACAAACCGTCATGGCTATCTATGTTGATTGACCTCATCGTCAATTTGTCTTCTTTCGAAATAATATTTGCAATATTGCTGACAATCCCCAAATCATCATTACCTATAATACGAAGGGTAATGGTATACTGATGGGTTCCCTTTCCGGCCCATTTCGCCTTAACGATACGGTAACCAAAACGTTTGCGTAATTCCGGGGCATTCGGACAGTTCATCCGATGGATTGTAATACCTCCGTTTACCGTGACAAAACCGAAAATAGGATCACCATAAATAGGGTGGCAGCATTTAGCGAGCTTATAATCAATGCCTTTCAGATCTTTGTCGATAGTCAAGACATCCTCATCACTCATCAGTGCTTCCTGGGCAGGATCCTCGAATTCGAATTCCTCTGCACTTCTGGCTTCCTTCTGATTATTGATATTCAGGTCATGATCCCTGACTTCCTGATATTTTTCGATAATATCATTCGGATCCAATCGACCGTCTGAGACATCTTTATAAAAATCGCTGATTTCCTTATAGCCTAATTTCTTGATCAAATGCCCCATGACACTTTCGTCAACAATCAACTTGCGGTTCTTGAACCGACGTTCAAGCAACTCCTTGGCATAGAGTCCGTCTTTAATCTGTGTTTCCTTGAGGGCAAGACGAATTTTGGATTTAGCTTTGCTTGTGTTGACATAATTCAACCAGTCATGCTTTGGTTTCTGATTATTCTGCGTGAGGATCTCAACCTGGTCTCCAGAATGCAATGTTTCCCTGAAATTGACTGCTTTGCCATTTATTCTTGCTCCGACACAGTGATTGCCTATATTTGAATGGATACGATAGGCTAAATCCAGTACGGTAGAACCTTTAGGGAGTTTCAACAGATCACCTTTAGGTGTGAAGACATACACTTCGTCTTCATTCAGATCCATTCTGAACTGGTCCATGAGCTGGAGATTATCATTGCTCTCCAACGCTGACCGGATATTGGCAAGCCATTCATCAATGGCTCCTTCGCTTTTGATGCCTTTATAACGCCAGTGCGCTGCTAAGCCATGCTCGGCAATTTCATCCATACGTTCAGTCCGGATCTGTACTTCAACCCATTTCTTTTCAGGTCCGAGTACTGTGATATGGAGACTCTCATAGCCATTTGATTTAGGCACACTTAACCAGTCTCTCAGTCGTTTCGGGTTAGGCTGGTACATATCCGTGACGATGGAATAGGCCTGCCAGCACTGCATCTTCTCTTGATTACGGGGAGAATCGAGTATGATACGGATAGCAAAGAGGTCATAGATTCCCTCAAATCCACACTTCTGTTTCTGCATTTTCTGCCAGATAGAGTGTATACTTTTAGTACGGCCTTTGATTCGAAATTTAAGTCCTGATGCTTCAAGCCTTTCTTTAACAGGTCTGATGAACTGGTCTATATATGCATCGCGCGCCTGTTTCGTCGCATTGAGTTTGTCCTTAATCATGTAATAAGCATCATGATTAAGGTATTTCAGACTCAGATCTTCCAGTTCCATTTTCAACCTGTACAGTCCAAGTTTATGGGCGAGGGGAGCATACAGATAACTAGCCTCTTCACTCACTTCCTGTCTGGCTTCAACGGCTTTTGTATCACGTATCTGGCGCATGACGTTTACCCGGTCAGCTATCATGATCAGGATAACACGCATATCTTCGGAAAAAGAAATCAGAAGGTTGCGAAAGTTATCACTCTCGATGACAGGATTTTTCTTATAAAGGTCGTGGATTCGGGCGAGTCCTCGGATAATATGTGCCGTACCGTCACCATATTGTTCACCCATTTGCTGAAGGGTATAATAGCCATTGATGACTCCCTGGTAAAGAATGATGGCCAGTACGCCGTCTCTTTTGAGTCCGATTTCATCAACTGCTATCTGGGCTGTCTGTAAGGCATGAAGGATAGGATTCAAACCGAAAACATCACGCTGAAAATGTTTGTTTTCGATTCCTTGCTTGATATATTGCTCTAGTTTCTCTATATCATCAGGCTTAAGAAAATTCCCGATAGTAGTTTGGAGATGATCAATGATACCAATTGCTTCTTTTCTCTCTTCTTCTGTAAAATTGAATTCTTCCTCGTTGTCCATGCGCAAGTTTGAGCTAATTTCTATGGCAAAGATACTGTTTTTTATTGAAAGATTTCCTTTTTTCAGAAAAAGTAACTATATTTGTCCTAGCTAACCACAAAAGTTAATGTCATGCTAGATCTTGAAGACTTAAAACAAATATCTGCAAAAGGTATCAGTGTAGAACAAGTCAACCATCAGTTGGATGAAATCAAGAACGGCTTTCCTTTTCTCCGTCTGGACTCAGCTGCAGCAGTAGGGAAGGGGATTCTGGTTCCAGATTCTGAAGAAGTTGAAACTTACTCCCATGCTTGGGAAGACTATAAAAGAAACGGACATCAGATTGTGAAGTTTGTACCGGCTTCCGGTGCGGCAAGTAGAATGTTCAAGAATTTATTTGCCTTTCTCAATGCGGATTATGATATACCTGTTACAGATTTTGAGAAGGTCTTTTTTGCAGGTCTATCTGATTTTGCCTTTTTTGATTCTTTGAATGCCCAGTGCAAGAAGAATGAAGGAAAGGATATCAGTCAATTGATCAAGGACGGAAAATATAAGGCTATCGTATCTAACCTCCTGGAGAAAAAAGGACTCAATTACGGGCAGATGCCTAAAGGGTTACTCCTTTTCCACAAATATGCTGATGGACCTCGTACGCCAATGGAAGAGCATCTGGTAGAAGCTGCTTTGTATGCTTCTTCTGCAGGAAAGGCACATATACATTTTACGGTCAGTCATGATCATTTAGCTCTTTTCAAGAAGAAAGTTGCAGAGAAGGCCGGTAAGTATGCAGAAAAGTATCATATCAAGTATGATATTACTTTTTCAGAACAAAAGCCTTCAACAGACACAATAGCTGCTAATCCGGATGGAATGCCTTTCCGGAATGATGATGGTTCATTACTGTTTCGTCCGGGTGGTCATGGGGCATTGATAGAAAACTTGAATGATATTGATGCTGATGTCATATTCATAAAGAATATTGATAATGTGGTCCCGGATCGTTTGAAAGGTGAGACCGTAAAATGGAAGGGTGTACTGGCAGGAGTGTTGGTCACTCTTCAGAAGAAAATGTTTTCCTATCTGCAACTGCTTGATGAGGGAGAATACAATCATGACCAACTTGAAGAGATCATTCGCTTTCTGCAACGTGACCTTGGTTGCCGTAAACTCGATATCAAGGAACTTGAAGATGCGGAGTTGGTCATTTATTTGAAAGAGAAGCTCAATCGTCCTATTCGTGTTTGTGGAGTAGTGAAAAATATAGGTGAACCTGGAGGTGGTCCATTTATCGCTTATAATCAGGATGGTACGGTCAGTCTTCAAATTCTGGAATCCTCACAGATCAATCCGGAAGATCCGGTAGCAGTCAGGATGTTCAAGCAAGGTACTCATTTTAATCCCGTTGATATTGTCTGTGCAACGAAAGATGAGAAAGGCAATTCTTTTCATCTGCAGGACTATGTGGATTATTCTACCGGCTTTGTAAGTAATAAGAGCAAGAACGGACATGATTTGAAAGCCTTGGAACTTCCGGGACTTTGGAATGGAGCTATGAGCGACTGGAATACAGTTTTTGTTGAAGTTCCCTTGATTACCTTCAATCCGGTTAAGAACGTTAACGACCTTCTCAAAGAAGTGCATCAATAAAATAAAATCCTCCCCTTCTTAATAATTACGTAAGAAGAGAAGGATTTATTGACTATGCAATATAGTCGGAAACAGTTTTTTATCCTAAATATTTTGTAAGGATTTTTGCATAGCCACTGTTCCGTATTTTCATTATACTTTTCTCACGGATCTGCCGAACCCTTTCTCTTGACAGTCCGTAGTTTTCACCGATTTCCTCAAGCCCTTGTTGTGAACATCCGATACCAAAACTCTTTTTGATAATAGAAATTTCACGAGGTCTGAGAACTTGGTTCAAGATGGAATCAATATCATAGTTCATGGATTCTTCGTCAGCTTTTTTATCCGTCCGTGTATCATCATCGTCAGAAGAAAGCATGTCAGCCATGGAATTATCGTCGTCATCACTAAAAGGAGCATCAATACTCATCTCGTGATTGTCAGCTTTCATGGCTTTATCTATTTTATCAATATTAATATCTGTCAGTTCTGCCAACTCATCAGCAGAAGGCTTACGCTGATACTTTTGTTCGAAATTGGATATTTCTGAGTTGATCTTTGATAGTGCACCTACTTGATTCAATGGTAAACGAACCATTCTACTTTGCTCAGCCAAAGCCTGCATGATACTCTGGCGAATCCACCATACTGCGTATGAAATAAATTTAAAACCACGAGTTTCATCAAATTTCTCAGCAGCCTTTACAAGTCCGATATTGCCTTCATCTATAAGATCAGTAAGGGATAATCCTTTATGCTGATATTGTTTGGCAACGGAAACTACAAAGCGCAAGTTTGCCCGTACCAATTTGTCTTTAGCACGGTCTCCAACCTTTCCACCTTTTTTAATTTCGCGGGCAAGTTGTGTTTCTTCATCTATCGAAATCATAGGAATACGTCCGATTTCTACCAGATAGTTATTCAATGATTCACTAGCACGGTTTGTTATACTTTTCTGAATCTTCAGTTGTCTCATATTTTTAGTTTTTACAAAAGGTTATAACCACAAAAAGCGTACCAGAATGTTATTACTCTCTTCTATATGAAAAATGTTTATCATCATAGTAATAAACGCTTAAATAGCTAACTTATTACCATCAGATAGTAGATTTAGACTAATAATTATCAATAATTAACTTAATTTTGCGAGGTTGTGTCCTTTATGACATAATCAAGAAATAAAAGAGGACCTTTTGCAAGTTACATTAAGGTAAATAAGGCTTTTATGGTAATGAATCAGTTAAAAAAGTTGCATTATCTTTTATAATGCATAATTAAGGTTGAAATCAAAAAACACTTGATGAATTCTTTTGTTTTCATCAAGTGTTTCCTTATATTATCCCAGATATTTCATCAGGATTTTAGCATTACCACTTTCTCGGATCTTGGCAATACTTTTTTCCCGGATCTGTCGTACACGCTCACGTGTGAGTCCGAATTCCTCACCAATTTCCTCGAGTCCTCTCTCATGGCAACCGATACCAAAGCAAGCCTTCAGTATTTTCAGTTCACGATCTTTAAGCACTCCATTCAAGACTTTGTCCAAGTCAATTTTCATAGACTCATAATCGACTTGACGGTCAGTTCTTGAATCACTGCCGGATGCCAGGACATCAGCCATAGAGTTGTCATCGTCATCTCCAAAAGGAGCGTCAATGCTCATGTGATGAGAATCGGCATTCAGACTCTGCTCGATTTTGATTTCATCCATGTGCAAGATTTCCGAGAGCTCCTGTACAGAAGGGCGGCGGTTATTCTTTTGAACGAATTTGCTGGTAGCCTGACTGATTTTACTCACGGCTCCTACCTGGTTCAATGGCAGACGGACAATACGACTTTGCTCTGCAATTGCCTGCATGATACTCTGGCGGATCCACCAGACTGCATAAGAGATAAATTTGAAGCCTCGGGTTTCGTCAAATTTCTCAGCAGCTTTGACTAATCCGATATTACCTTCATCAATGAGGTCTGTCAGAGAAAGTCCTTGATGTTGATATTGTTTAGCCACAGAAACTACAAATCGAAGATTTGCACGTACAAGCTTTTCTTTAGCCCGTTCACCTCCTCTTCCACCTTTCCTGATCTTTTCAGCCAGTTCGATTTCATCATCTACGGTGATCATCGGCTCACGCGCAATCTCTGCCAGGTACTTGTCAAGAGCCTCGCTAGAACGATTTGTAATACTTCTGTTTATTTTCAGTTGTCTCATTCCCATTACCTCAAACTATCTTTTTTTGATATCCTATTGTGTGTACACCACATTTCTATGTACTCCATTCAAAATGCGAATGCAAAATTAGTAAATAAAATTGATACCTTTGTCAATAAATGAGAATTTCTTACCTTTTAATAGAAGAGATTGTATTCTTTTTACTTTTTTCAAGTATTCCTCCATCGTTCTTTGTTTTTTTTCTATCTTTGCAATAATCAAATATAGGAAAAAGTGCATATAGCCATAGCTGGAAATATAGGTGCGGGGAAGACTACGCTGACGCAAATGTTAGCCAAACGTTACGGATGGCAAGCTCATTATGAGTCGATAGATGACAATCCTTACCTGGAGGATTATTATAGAGACATGAAACGCTGGTCGTTTAATACCCAAATTTATTTCTTGAGTAAGCATTTTAAGGATGTAATAGAAATCTCTAATAGCAAAGATACGATTGTACAGGATCGTACAATTTTTGAAGATGCCCGGATATTCGCTCCGAACCTCCATGATATGGGACTGATGAGTGATTGTGATTTTGATACTTATTCAGACCTTTATGATTTGATGTTGTCTTTGATAAAATTGCCTGATTTATTGATTTATATACGTTCTTCTGTATCGACGTTGGTCGATCATATCGAAAAACGTGCAAGAGAATATGAAAAGGGAATTCGTATTAATTACCTGAAGGGACTCAATGAACGGTATGAAAATTGGATTAAAGGTTATAAGGGAAATCTGATGATTGTTGACGGTGACCATATTCATTTTGAAGAAAGCATTGAAGACTTTAGGAAAATAACAGACCGTATTGACAGTGAACTGTTCGGCTTGTTTCCATTAAAAGAGGATTCTGCTCCGACTAGATTCTGAAACAGGAACACCTTATTAATATGAGAATAATTGACTGCATGCTTGGGATCATGCTTCTCCTGAAAAATAAAAGAGAGATAGAAGGCATCTGAAAAACAAGATCTGGTCATTAATGATTTTTTAGTATAAATCAGTTTGTTAAATGATTTTTTATCCATAGTTCAATAGATTTCATGGGATGTGAGAGGTTATGGATATAGGAAAAATCATTTTCTAATAGAATTAAGCAATCAGAAAAAGGCAAAGGTACGATAAAAATCCAATTATATTATGTACCTTTGCAATGACGATTGGTTCATATACCATTGATTAAAAAGGGAATCAGGTGAAATACCTGAACAGTCCCGCTGCTGTAAGCAGCCTTTTTGAGGCAGAACATTGTCCACTGGCATTTGCCGGGAAGGAAGTTCTGTTATTTAGGTTGCAAGTCAGAAGACCTGCCGGTTGTCAGTTTTCTTGTTTCTTCCGAGGAGAGGGACCAGGATTCATCCGATTTAATAATGGTTTCGAGATTTCATGAATAGAATTCTCATTACGGTTCTTGCGATGATGGCAGAAGCCAGTGTGTTACCGGCGCAGACCCCGAAAGATACATTACGTTCTCACCTACTTCAGGATGTGGAAGTAAAAGCTGCCTCCATACCATCCCCATTGAAATCCGGTTCGCCGGTACAGGTTATGGACCGTTCTCAGATGGAAAGGATGGGAGTGGCAGATGTGTCTGAAGCCTTAAAGCATTTTGCAGGGGTCCAGGTCCAGGACTACGGAGGAGTAGGAGGGCTGAAGACCGTAAATATCCGGGGACTCGGTGCCCAGCATACCGGCGTATGCTATGACGGCGTCGAAGTAGGCGACTGCCAGTCCGGACAGGTAGACCTCTCCCGTTTTACCCTGGAGAATGTCTCGTGGCTGTATCTGACCATCGGTCAGCAGGATGATATTTACGAGAGTGCCCGGCAATATGCCTCTGCGGGTACCATCAATATCATTACTGATCAGGAAGAACGTTTCAATCCTGTTCATCCCTTTACTGGTTCCGGAACGATAAAGACCGGTTCGTACGGCCTCTTCCAGCCCTCCTTCCTGACTTCCGGATGGATAGGCAGCAAACTCCGTCTTTCGTCCTATTTCAGTGACCAGCATGTCGACGGCAATTACCGTTATCATCTCATGAACGGTACCCATGAAATCGATGAGAAGCGGAACAACAGCAGGGTGGACGCATGGCGGGGAGAGATGAACCTGGCCTGGCTGATCGGCCCTCGCCAAGACCTTCATGTCAAGGTCTATGGGTTCGATTCCAAACGCGGGCTTCCCGGCGGGATCATTTATGACAATACCTATAGTGCCGAGAAGCTCACGGACAAGAACGTGTTCATACAGGCCTTCTATGAGAATCGCTTCTCTGGCCGTTTCAAGATGAAGTCGGCCGCTAAGTGGAATTATTCCTGGATGCGCGATTTCAATGTCCCAGCTTCAGGACCGACAGAGGACCGGTTCCGCCAGAATGAGGTCTATCTCACTTCTACAGGGCTGTATCATTTCACGCGGAGGCTGAGTGGCTCCGTGGCCCAGGACTGCCAGTACAACTATCTGTCTACCACTCTGCGCAATTGCCCTTATCCATCCCGTCACAGTTCTCTGACCGCCACAGCCGTAAAATATGCGACGGACAGGATGACCGCCACGGCCTCCCTTCTCTATACCTATATCCATGAGCAGGTGAGGAAAGGAAATGCAGCTCCGGACCTGCACCGCCTGAGTCCGGCCTTCAGCCTGTCATGGCAACCCTTTGCGGAGGCACTCCGTTTCCGCCTTTCCTATAAGGACATTTTCAGAGCTCCCACGCTGAATGATCTCTATTACCTGCTCATCGGCAATACCCACTTGAGGCCGGAGAAGACAAGGCAGTGGAATCTCGGCGTCACCTGGACACGCCATCTGTCCAGGATCGTCGATCATATCACCTTTACAGCCGATTCCTATTATGGTCTGGTAACGGATAAGATCGTTGCCGTACCGACCATGTTTATCTGGAAAATGACCAATTTGGGAAAGGTGCGCTCCCTGGGAGCAGACGTGACCATGAACGCCAGTCTCATCTGGTGCAAAGGGTGGTCCTCTGATCTTCTGCTGACATACGATTACCTGCATGCCGTGGACAGGACCACCCGCGGAAGTGCCACGTATAATAACCAGATCGCTTATACCCCGCGGAATGCGGGGAGTGCCAGCGTGATGATCCATTCCCCATGGGCTGACTTGACCTATAACCTGGTACTGACGGGCACGAGGTATACAATGAACTACAACGGACCGGAAAACCATCTGCCGAGCATCCTGGACCATAGCCTGTCCCTTTCCAGAAGTTTCCCTCTCCGAAGGCATACCCTGCGCCTGCAATTGGATGTCCTGAACCTTGGGGGAAAGAACTATGAGGTCATCCGGTTTTATCCCATGTCTGGAACCAGTTTCCGCCTGCAGGCAGAATGGAAATTCTAAAAGGGAGTAATGTGATGGTATCATTCTTATCATCAGATCATCAGAACAGAATAATCAATTTTAAGTATAAGGAAAAATGAAGAAGAATGTATGGAAACTGCCCCTGCTTTTAGCGGCGCTTTTGAGTCTGGCAGCTTGTAGCAATGACGATGACACAAAATCAATTACTGATTCCAATGCCACCTCTACCACAAATTATGCCTATATCGTGAACAATGGCAACTGGAATGCGAATGATGGAGCAGTCATGAGCCTCAATATGTCTGACAAATCATGGGTGATGAAGGACATCTACAAGACCTGCAACGGCAAGGGTATCGGGGATGCCCAGGACCTGGCGATCGCAGATGGCCAACTCTTTGTCACCTCGACCACCGGTGATAAGGTCGAAGTCTTGAAGATGGACGGGGAAATTATCAAGACGGTGCCCATGAAGAACCGGTCTCCACGTTATATCATCGCTGATGGCAACGAGGTGTATTTCACAGCCTATTCCGGTTATGTCTACCGGATGAATGCCAGCAACTATACCGTTGATGACAGTGTGCAGGTGGGGGATCATCCTGAAGCCCTGGCGGTTGCTGACGGTAAGATCTATGTAGCCAATTCCGGCTATGGGACAGGGAACACGGTGAGTGTCATCGATGAAGCTTCTTTCAAGAAGACCAAGGATATACAGGTGGCTCTGGATCCTTATAACCAGATGATCGCCGTGGGCAGCAAAGTGTTCCTGATCAGTGATCTGGACTTTACGGATAATCTGCTCCAGGTCATTGATGTTGCTACCGGCAAGGTGACCTCTCTCACATCCGCTTCCACCATGGCTTACGACCCGCTGTCCTCATCCCTGGTCTGCATCTTTGACGCCTATTCTTCCACAAAGCCGAAGCCGACCTATTTCCGCTATGACCTCTCTACCGGCAAGACAACGAGTCTGTCAGGACTGAGCATCGTCAAGGATCCTGGTCAGGTGAGCGTCGATCCTTCCACGGGTCAGATCTATGTGGTCGATAATGAAAGTTACAGTGCTCCTTGTTCCATTTATGTCTTTGACAGCAACGGTAACAAATTGCGCACGCTGACAAATGTAGGATATGGTACCGAGCAGGTTGTGTTCAATCCGAATGGCAAGGTCAACTAAACTCCTGACGGAATGAAGAATCTGCGATATATCCTTTCCTTTGCTGTCTGTGCCCTCCTTGCTGCCTGTGGAGGTTCCCGCACGGGAGATTCAGGGGCAGGAGGAGACACTATTGCCTTTAAGTATGCCCGGGACATTTCCCTCGTCAGATATGAGGGCTATACTGTGGCTAAGATCAGGAATCCCTGGAAAAACGGGCAATTATTGCATACTTATATCCTCATACCGAAAACAGAGAAGCCGGTCCCTTGTCATCTGCCTCCCGGAGACCAGATCCGCATACCCGTCAGCCGCAGTGTCATCTCGACGACAGCCCATTGCCAACTTCTGGAGTATCTTCATGCCGCGGATGCTATCGCAGGGGTCTGTGACCTGAAATATATCCTTATCCCGGACATTCAGAACCGGGTGAAGAGAGGAAAGATTGCCGATTGTGGCAATAGTATGTCCCCGACGATCGAGAGGATCATCAGTTTGAAACCCCAGGCTCTGTTCCTTTCACCGTTTGATAACAGCGGGGGATACGGCAAGGTCCAGACATTGGGAATTCCCATTGTGGAATGTGCTGACTATATGGAGACCTCTCCCCTTGGCAGGGCCGAATGGATGAAGTTTTACGGTCTGCTTTTCGGTTGTGAGAAAAGGGCTGATTCCCTGTTCCTTGTCGTGAGTCGTACTTATCAATCCCTGGAGCGGAAGGCTGCTGCATTGCCTGTCGGACGATCTATCCTGACGGAGCGCAAGACGGGCAGTGTATGGTATTGCCCCGGCGGGGAAAGTACGGTGGGGCGGATGATTGCAGACGCCCACGGACAGTATGCCTTTGCCCGGGACAAACACAGTGGGAGTCTGTCGCTGTCTTTCGAGCAGGTCCTGGACAAAGCCGGAAATGCTGACGTCTGGGCATTCAAATATGACGGTGCTCAGCCGATGACAAAAGCCCAACTTCTCCAGGAATATCCGGGATATAGAGCATTGAAAGCTTTTCGGACCGGAGAGATCTACGAATGTAACAGTTCGACGGTTCCGTATTTTGAGCAGACGCCTTTCCGGCCCGATTTCCTCTTGAAGGATCTGATCCAGATGCTTCATCCAGGAGTAGATTTGGGAGGATTGCTGTATTATCAGCATCTGAGATAGATTTTCAAGTTATCTGGCGATCAGGATATAGAATAATTTTTCCATTTCAAAAAGAATAGGTACTTTTGTACAATTGTGAGCAGAGGGGTGAAATATTGTATCCTGGCAGGCATCCTCATGTTGATCCTGTTTGTCTTGAATCTGGCTGTCGGAAGCGTGAAGATTCCGATAGGTGATGTTGTGAGAATCCTGTCAGGAAACGGTCAGGAGAATGATACCTGGCGTTTTATCATCATTGACTCCCGGTTGCCGCAAGCCATAACCGCCACTTTAGCCGGTTCTGCTCTTGCCGTGAGCGGCCTGCTTCTGCAGTCGGCCTTTCGAAATCCCCTTGCCGGTCCTGACATCTTCGGGATCAACAGTGGCGCAGGGCTTGCTGTTGCCATTGTCATGCTGCTTATGGGGGGCACGGTCACGGCCGGATCTTACAGCATCTCCGGGTTCCTGGCCGTTTTGTCCGGAGCCTTTATCGGGGCAATGGCCGTCACGGGCATCATTTTCTTCTTTTCTACTCTTGTGCATAGTTCCGTGATGCTCCTGATTATCGGCATCATGATCGGTTATCTGTCCAGTTCGGCCATATCCCTGCTCAATTTCTTTGCGTCCGATCAAGGTGTGAAGTCGTATATGGTGTGGGGAATGGGGAATTTCGGAAATGTATCGTTGCAGGATCTGCCGGTGTTTGTGACCGTTACGTTGGCAGGACTCCTCTTTTCCATCCTGCTGATCAAGCCGTTGAACGCCATTCTCCTCGGTGAACAGTATGCCGAGAATCTGGGTATTTCCACACGGAAGGTGCGCAATTGGCTGTTGATCGTTACGGGAATCCTCACTGCTGTCACTACCGCATTCTGTGGTCCGATAGCTTTTATCGGTCTGGCTACACCACATATTGCTCGTTTGATCCTTACGACAGCCAATCACAGGCAATTGCTCCCGGCAACACTCCTGACAGGTTCCATTATAGCGTTATTCTGCAATATGATCTGTTGCTTACCCGGTGATAATGGGATTATTCCACTCAATGCCGTCACTCCTCTGATTGGGGCTCCGGTTATTATCTATGTGATTGCGAAGAAAAGATGAATATCAGAAAATAAGATTATGGTTAAGATTTATACGAAGAAAGGTGATGGCGGACAAACTTCCCTGAGACAGGGATTGCGAGTTTCCAAAGATGATATCCGCATTGAAACCAATGGAGAGATTGACGAACTCAATTCACTCATTGGGGTGGTCACTGCCTTATTGGGTGAAGATCGTGAGCAGAAGGAAGAGTTGCAGGATATCCAGACTCATCTGATGCAGATTATGAGCATTATCGCTATGCCTGCTGGAAATTCTGTCGATGATCTTTTCCTAATAAAGGACACGGAGCAACTGGAGCATCAAATCGATGAACTATCGGGTGATAAAAAATTCCATTTTGTACTTCCTGGTGGCACTCTCTTATCGGCTT
>ENA-UOOK01004509-UOOK01004509.1-fermentation-metagenome-genome-assembly--contig:-NODE-4509-length-14863-cov-3.614735_pt1 | contig 14863 bp, 11 predicted proteins | sample MGYA00245777_ERZ724023 | MGnify/ENA primary metagenome ERZ724023 (study PRJEB28704, sample SAMN03018312) | fermentation metagenome | biome: anthropogenic terrestrial biome; feature: soil; material...
CATTCTACAAAATTTCTTTTCTCATCCACCGACCATAATTCCCAATGATAAGTTTTACTATTTTCGTTTTGTTTCCTTGTAATTAAATATGGCGGTTTCTCTTCTGCAAATTGTTTATAATCTTCTGTAATCCACTTTATAATTTTATTATATTTTTCTTGATTAAATTCAGGTATTAATTCAAATTCTAAAAATTCTTTATACTTTCTATCTGCAATAAAGATTGTTGAGTCTTTAAAAAGTCTTAAGACTTCCTCACCTAATAATTGAGTGTTACCTTGATTATATGTGGCAATAGTTGTTATGTCAACTATTGTTGTTAATGTGTCAAAATCGTCAATTAAACTATTATCTTTTAAATAGTTTGTAATTCCGACAATTTCAAAGCCTTCATCGTATTTTGTCGCTTTTAGAATATTGAAATCTTCTCTTTCAAAAAATAGCAATTCATTTTTCATTATTGATGAATTATTTTGTTGATGGAAGATTAATATTCTGTACAATAGCTAATAAATCAATATAATGATATTCTTTGTTGCTAAACTTGGAACTTCTAAATTGGAAAGTAGATGTATCATTTTCATATTGACTATTTTGAATTTCATCATCTGGTTTATTTATATTGTTTTGAAAATTTGTTATCTCTCCTAAATCCTTATAAAACTCAAAAGAATTTCTTAAAGATTCAATCTTGATTTTACCTTTATACAATCCAATTAGTGTTACTTTACCAATAAATAAGTCATCAACACTATATGAACTTTCAAATTCATTCTCAAATGTAATTGGTATTTTTACTAATAGTTCATCTTCTAAGTTGTCAAAATCACCTTTCATTTTATATGAGTAATCCTTAAACATAGAGTTAAATAAATTAGTAAAATCAAGACCGTTTGCTCCTGGAACGTTTAACCCTTTAAAAGCTCCACTTGTAAACATCTTTACGATTCTTAATTCTGCTTCATTTTCTAATGAAAGATTAACATTATCAATTCTAATTAATTCTCCTTCTTTTAGTTCATTGAATGAAGATACGGTTTTGCTTTTTTCAAGAATCTCGTTTAAGATTATTGATTTAGTTGTTTTAATCTCGAATGTTTCAAGTACTTTTTGCGTATTGGAACCTGTACTTTTTGCATTTCCTTGTAATTCGGCACCAAAAAGGTTTAGAAATCTAGCACCTAATTTGCTTTTTATTTCATAATCATCTCCCTTGCTTTCTGATGTTTGTCTTTCTGTTCCTAATGATATTACATTACTAAACATCATTTTGATTTCATAAACTTTGGGGAAATTTATATAATAGATATTGAAAATCATTTAGGTTCTTGTTTTGTTGGTTAATGTTGTGTGTCTTTTATACTTACCCATAACCTTTTGCATATTGCCGTTCGGGTGGGATTCTCAGCATAAAATTCCAAACGAACGATAATGTTGAAATTTAGGAATAAATTTCAAACGACATCATTTTACCCGCCTGACAGCAATATGTTTGTTATGGGCTGTATTTTTTTATCTCGTTCAGTAATCTTCCTTTAGTATACGTCTCCAATTCTAACTCTATGGTCATATCCTTTTCTGAATTAATTATCACCGTCTGAAGCTTTGGCTCAGTTCCTTCCTCATAAAAAATCAGGAGCAAGTTTTTATCTTTCGGGACTCGAACTTTTCCTTCCTCAAGACTATTATATTCATAAAGTACCCAGTCTTTTTGATAATCTCTTACTAATAGGTGAGCGGATTTGTTTTTTTTAATATTAAATTTGAGAACGATGCTTTCTTTTCTTTTTAATCCATAATCAGAGATGATATATACATAATTGCTGTCTCTTAAAGTTTCAGCGATGTAGTTTTTAAAGAATTCAAAATCATTTATGATTTCTTCTTCATAATTTTCAGAATAAAAAAAGTCGAAATACCTCTTTCTTTTGCTATATTTTTTTTCTGTCGCATTAAATAAAACATGAAATTTCGAGTGCCAATTCTTAATTTTCACGCTATCTAATATAATTGGAAAAACGAAAGGTATATTAACAAAGTTGCCTCTTGCCAATCCGGGCAACCAGCCTTTAAGTTCATTTACAAAGTTAAAGGCAATAGAGTCACAAATCGGGCTGGCTGATTTCACTATCTTAGTGTCTCTTAATACCCCATTTTTACCAAAGATCATTGAAACAATCACTTTTTCCCCATAGCAATCAAGATTTTTAAAATCTACCTTATCAAAATACGATAATGCCTGATCTTCAAAATCCCTGAATATAAGAAGTTCTTCCCACCAATGTCCACCAATCTCAGATACAACCTCTGGAATTGTATCATACACAACTTGTGCCGGTAAAGTAATTGTCAGCAGCAAAAAAATCAGCAATATATTATTATGTCTTTTCATAAAATAGCCTATAACGGTCACTTGCAAGTTGTCGTTGTGGATTTCGAAGAGCGCCAGTGTCGAAGGACGAAGACGGTCAAGAAAGGAGCAGAGACAACGCACACCACTGCACCCGCAATGCAATTTGCAAAATGTTAGGGGCTGGTTTTTACTTTGTCATTTAAATTTTTTCAAATTCTGTGGAGCATTTCAAGTTTAGTTTATCAATAAATTTATTGAAGTATTTTGTGTCCATTTCGTTGTTATCTATATTTCTCAAATCACCCAATAACTCATGGACACTTTCAATAATTCCATCTTTTTGATTCTCAATATCAAGATTTTCAATTTCGATTGTATTGAGTACTAACCATAAAATGTAGAAATCTTGAAATGACTTTCTGAATCCTTTTGATTCTTTCAGATTGAAAAAGTCAGTGAGAGAATTTTTATCGAGATTAGGAGATATCATTTTCCCAAACAAAGAAATTAGTTGGTCTGTTTTATTCAGATAATTAAGAAAATCATTCTTCAGATTTACATTATCTTCAAATTTGTTCAAAAACTCGGTAAGTGCAGTTTTATTTTTTAAGCGACATGTCACTCTATCAATTCTCTTAAAAAGACCAAGAACCTTTTCTATGTTTGAGTTTACCAGGCTGTATGAAACATATGCGAGTATGGTAATTAACTCTTCATTTTCCATTCTATCATTTCTATTTTCGATATCTGGATACTCTTTAAAAAAGAACCAATCATTGTATTTAATTGTTAAATTTTTAATTGATTCAATCACCTCCCTGTCAACAGTTGAATTCCACATCTCGAAAGTATTCTGTTTAATTGGATATGGCTTTTGATTTAGCCTAATGAATAAGTCTGTAGGTTCAAATTCTTGATTAAGTGATTGTTCAATAATTATCTCATCAATATCAAAATCTAAAATCTTATCTTGCTCGTTAGTAGTCAAAGAATTATAGTTTTTACCATTTAATGAAGTTAGAATTTTTAATCCTTTAAGTTTAAAACTATTATTTTTTGAGTAAACCAATTTATTGTTCTCGTTTCTGTATTGTTTTCCTGTAAATCCGATTATTGACAATAACCTTTGCTGTCCGTCAATTATCTCTTTGATCCCATTTGTACGTTTAAACACAAAAATCGGAGGAAGATAGACTCCTAGTAAAATACTTTCAATAATTGATGATGCTTTTAATATTGTTACTTTTTCCTGCCTTTGGTAGGAAGGTCTGAGTAAATATTTTGTTGAGATAACATCCGAAAGTATTTCTTCAACAGGTTTTGATAAAGGATTTGGCTTATTTATTCTCAAACCTTCAAGCTGCTCCATTACACTTTTAGCTTGGCTGTCGCTTTGTTTTAACTCTTTAATTTCTTTATTAAAATCATTATTGCGAATATATATATCGAAGTTTTCATCATAAAACTGAGAAAAAACATTTGCAGTATCTTGAAATCTTTCAAGTATGTTTTTATAATAGAACGAATTGTCTTCAGAATATACACTCAAGTTATTTAAGTAATGTCTCTTAAGCTTTTTAATTAATTCTTCATTTAACCAAAAAGAATATTTGTCTTCAGATAAAATCCTTATTGCCCAAAAAACAGTTTCAAAAACTAGCTTATTCTTAATGAGAAGTTCTTCATCTTTAAAGCTTTCATAGACTTTACTAAGTTCTTTGATTTGGTCTGATAGTAATTTGAACTCAACTTCTAAACTTTCAATATCATTTACAGTTGTTTCATACAATAAGTCAATAATCTCATTTCGCCCCGAACTTCTGGCATATTTTGAAATAGGAAATTTGTTAAGGATGTATAGTCTTCGAAGATAATTAACCATTTTTCCAACTAAGCTTGCGTCTTCGTTTTCATTTGGGAAGAAGCAGTTTTTTATACAATTTGAAAAAGGTTTATTTTCAATAAGTTCTTCCTTAAATTTATCTGAAAGCTCATCATCATCATATTTAGCGTTATCAACTTCCTCCAAAGTTAGTGGAGTAATACCAGTATTATATCGTCTGAAAATTTCCTTTTTAATCTTATCTTCTATTTGTTGACTAACTTCTGTAATTATTTCAAATTCAAAGATTCGAATGTTAGAATTCCAAAATATATCTTTTGCGTATTCATCTAGCTTATTAAAATTGCTCTTTGCTAATGCTGGTAAAGACATTAATCCTTTGGCTGATAGAGTAAAGTCATTCTCTTTAAATTTTCGCAAAGTTTCAAATCTCTGACGACCATCAATTACTTCTGTTTCTGTAGCTGTCTTAAATAGAATTATTGGCGGTATTTCGGTTCCCAATATCACACTTTCAATAAAAAAAGTCCTTTTCTCAATATCCCAAACATAATTTCTTTGATAATAAGGTTTATAATTAATCCTTCTTAAATTTCTATCACTTAGTAAAGTCTTAACCGAAATTGACCGAGTATTAATCTTTAATGCGCCTTTAAAGACGTCAATAAAATCTTGTTCTAAAGTGGTGCTCATACTTATATGTTGTCAATGTTTTTAATAATAAATTTATAGTCAAAACAATTGCTTTGCTCTTTATCTATATATTCAAATTCAATAATATTTTCTTTTGGTAACTTGAATTTTGAAAAGAACAACGCATCGTAAATACTTAACGAAATATACTTCTTTAAAACCTCTTTTGTAATAAATGATTGTTGTTCTAACTCCGCTTTGCTAATTGTAATGGTTAGAATGAATTTATCAGTTATTTCAATCGATAAAGAAGTTGGAATTTCAAACAAATTTATTGCTTCGCTAATACATATATCTGATATAGTTTCAATGTCATTATATTTCCCAAAATTTGTAATGATTAGTTTTATTAATGAATTAAGATAGGTGGAGAAAAAAGTTTTCTGATAACTATTGCCCTTGAAGTCAAACTCAATTCTATCCAAGATAGATAGGTCTTTAAACATATTATATTTAATTGCCAAAGGCCTAACTTTTGTGGCTAAATCAGAATGGTAGTTGTAGTAAAGTAAAAGAAGTTCACAACTTGTTATTTGTGAGCGAAATACCTTAAAATACATGTCCTTTTCAGACTGTTGAATCAAACTACTTTCAATTAATTTTATCAGACGATAGGTAGTTTTATAGTAATGCGATAGTTCTGAATAGTTCTCGAAATAGATCTCTAAATATTTCTTATTTATAGAATTATAAATTTCAGTAGTTGGTATAATACTAATATCAAATGATTTTAATTTCTCGTATATTCTATTAAAATATTTTTTGTCTTCAACGGTACTGTTTAATTCTTTCCTCAGGTTAATAAAAACTTCCAGTAGCGAATAAAAACTGGAATCAAATTGAAGTTGTTTTGAAATATCAGTTTGTCTTTTGAATTCTTTAGTTTGCTCATCATAAATTTTACGAGTTTCTTGCATCTCTATCTTTTGCTCCCGAAACTCATCAACTTGGTGATTTAGTGCTTCTAACTGGCAATTTAATGCATCCTGACTTAGTCCAATCTCTTTTCTTTGTTCTTTAAGGGCAACATAATATAGAACAATACCCGCAAGTGCCAAAATACTACCAACAACCCCGCCTATAAAGTCTCCAAATTGTCCAATTTTTGCTTCGTCAAGTGTTGTCGAAAAATTCCAACTTCCAAAGACAACGTAAACAATTATTCCGATTATAATCGCACTTAAACCTGAAATTGCAAGTATTTTCCCAGTTCTTTCAGAAAAGAAACTTTTTGATTCTGTGTCATTATTCGTTGTCATTTTTATGCTTTAATCATGATTTTTCAGTTTTATTAAACTTGCCCCTAACGGTTTGCGTGTTGCCGCAGTTGGCGATTTCGGAGCACAAAACTGTCAACCTGCACAAAAGTTTGATAGGAGCACTCAGCTTCAATTTTGCACGTCACCGCCAATTGAGGCAACACGCTGTTACCAGCTGGCCTTCTGTCCACCGTCCTTGTAAACCATTGTCAATACTACGTTTCACTGTCTTTGTCGGGCTGGTTTGGGTGTCGGGTGTTTTAATTTTTTTAGAAGGGGAGGAAAAAATATTTTGAAATTCTTCCTGCGTTGGAACAGGCACACTCTTACCGCATTTTTGGTCTGCGGGTGGCATTGTGCGAATGCGGTATGTGTGTGACTGTAGCGTTGGCATTATTTGTTTGCATTAAATCTTAAATAGTCCTTTTGCATTAGTTTAAACATTGTCCCTGCAAAGAAGTCACGAAATTCTTTATTGTCGTTGAATTCTTTAAATACTTCAAAGTTGGTTTCAATGTGGTCAATAAGTTTACGTTTTAATACTTCTTCAAAAGTGATTTTGGCGTTCTGTTCGTCCGAATGTCGGAAAGCGTTTGCAAATTCTGCGTCTTGTGCAACGTCCGCCATTAAGTCCTCAGTCATTTTTTTAACCTTGTCTTCGTTAGTGAACTGTGTCCCGAAGCGGTCATTAAATGCTTTTACAATGTTGGATAAATATTCCATTTCAGGCTCGGCTGCTCCGCCTCTCATGTCTGTTGGAATTGGCTTTAACTCATCACCTTGTTGCAACTGAATATTAAATTCTCCTTCCTTTTGCAGTCGGTAACTGTCCATGTCAATATTGTCCAAAATGCCTTGTGCCAAATCTTCGTCACGTTGTTTGCCCAATTTGTTTTGCAGGTGATTTAAGAACAAATACAGTCTTTCCAAATAAGGATTTACAAACGGAACGATTTGAGCAAGGAATACATATAAGCGAACATAAGTCTTACATTTTGCTCTAAAGTCGTCTTGCTGTTCTTCTGTTAATGAAGTTCTGAATACTTCTGCTGCTGCATCTAAAATGCTGTGCAGTTGGTCAACTGGAACATTTGTAACCATCTTTTGCGAAAACTCCTGCACTTGTTCTGGTGTATAAACCTGAAAAGCATCTAATGAACTTTGCAAGTCAAAAAGTTTATTCGGGTCTGTTGCTTCTCCTAAAATGGTGGTTTCAAAAAATGGGTCAAACGATTTCTTGATTTCGTCTGCATCATTGGCAAAGTCCAAAACAAATGTGTCTTTCTTTCCTGCGGTTGTTCTATTCAGTCTTGAAAGGGTTTGAACGGCATTTACGCCTCCCAATTTCTTGTCAACATACATGGTATGTAAAAGCGGTTGGTCAAAACCTGTTTGGTATTTGTTCGCCACAATCAAAAAACGGTATTCCGATTTCTTAAACTCGTCTGGAATGGCAGCACTTGAAAAATGATTTAATGCAGCTTCGGTTTGTCCGTCTATTTCTCCTGAAAATGCTACGATTGCTTTGTATGGGTTTCCTGTGTCTGCTAAATATTGGTCAAATGCCTTTTTGTATTTCACGGCATTTCTACGACTACTTGTAACTACCATTGCCTTTGCCAAACCGTTGATTTTCGCTTTACGGATTACATTATCCATAAAGTGGTCAATTATTAAAGCTGTTTTCTTGGCAATAGCATGAGTATGGCTCTCAACAAATATTTTAAGTTTTTTCTGTGCCTTATTTTTATCATAAGCAGGGTCGTCTTCAATTTTCTTTAGCAAAGCGTAATAGCTTTGGTAAGTGGTGTAATTCTGCAATACATCCAAAATGAAATTTTCCTCAATGGCTTGTTTCATGGAATAAAGATGAAATGCCCTGAATTTCTCTTTTCCGTTGTCGTTGTATTTCTCTCCGAAAAGTTCAAGCGTTTTGTTCTTGGGTGTTGCTGTGAAAGCAAAGTAACTGGCATTGGTCAGCATCTTTCTGCCTTTCACAATATCTACTACCAAATCTTCCGAAGTCAATTCGTCATTTTGGTCTTTGTCCACAAACACAAATTCATCATCATCCACCTGCACTTTTTCAAAGTCTTTGGCTAAAGTTTCATTAAGTTTTCCTGCGGTGTTTCCGCTTTGGCTGCTGTGAGCTTCGTCAATAATAATGGCAAACTTATTACCGGGCAGTTCTCCTATTTCGTTTACGATGTAAGGGAATTTCTGAATGGTGGTAATGATAATTTTCTTTCCTTCTTCTAAAGCCGTTTTCAGTTGTTTACTGCCTTCGGTAATGGCTTCCACAACTCCTTTTACTTGCTCAAACTGTTTGATATTGTTACGGATTTGAGCATCCAAAACTTTACGGTCGGTTACCACAATTACAGTATCAAAAACGGTGTTCTCGTTGTTCTTGTCAAACAAACCAACCAATTGATGAGCCAACCAAGAAATGGAATTTGATTTTCCTGAACCTGCCGAATGTTGAATTAAATAGCGTTTTCCTGCTCCGTTTTCTTTAGCATTGCTTAGGAGTTTATCAACGGCATCAATTTGATGGTAGCGTGGAAAAATCAATTTCTTTACTCTCTCCTTTTTTACTTTTCCATCAGGCAAAATCTTTTCCGTTTCTTCTTCAAACAACTGAACATAGTTCTGAATGATGTTGGTTAAACGGTCTTTGGTTAAAATGTCTTTCCAGAGGTAATCGGTTTTGATGCCGTTTGGATTAGGCGGATTTCCTGCTCCGTTGTTGTAACCTTTGTTGAATGGTAAAAAGTAAGTGTTTTCGCCTTTCAAATGGGTTGCCATCCAAATTTGCTCGCTATCCACTGCAAAGTGAACCATACAACGACCTAAGCGAAACAGTTCTTCTCTTGGGTCACGACTGGTTTTATATTGCTTAATGGCATCTTTTACTGTTTGCTTGGTGAGTTCGTTTTTTAGTTCAAACGTGATGATGGGTAAACCATTGATAAAAACCACTAAATCCAAAGAGTTTTCATTTTGTGTGCTGTAATGCACTTGCCTTATTACGGAGAAAATGTTTTGATTGTAAAGGGCTAAATCTTTTTCATTCAGGTTAGAAACGGGTTTATCAAAAAACAGTTTGAGTTTGATGTTATTGTCGGTAATGCCTTTGCGTAAAACCTCAATAATGCCAAAGGTTTTGATTTGATTGTTTAAGCGATATAATACCTTGCTTCGGTAATTGCTGCCGTGAATGGTTTGCAATTTCATTACTTCCTTTTCCTGTGTGGCTTGCAGAAAATTGAAAAGCAAATCTTCATCTACACAATTCACACGATTGTAATTGCTGAAATGCCTTTCTTCAAAAGCATTCACCAAACACAAGTGCTGCGTTATATGGGCTTCTAATCCTTTTTCTGTTATGTCTGTTTTCATCTAAATTCAATTAAACAATTACATATTCTCCTGTTGAATGTGAAACTGGTATTACTTCTATTGCTGAACCCAACTTAATATCTTTTTCAGGAATACTTGTCCAGCCCTCCAATTCATCAGAATAGAAGTAACCTTTTGAGTGGTTTTCTTTTACATATTTCACCTTGATTTTTTCTCCATAATTGGGTTCTTCTGATTGTTCCAAATATTCAGTTCTTGTCAATGAAATTGTTTTGCGGTCTTCATTTATTTCAAAAATGTAGAAATGATAAGTTTCGCCAATGGGTAAGTAAAAAGGTAAATCTTCACTTTCAACAAAGGCAAAATTTGAAACTGATTTTCTTAAAATAAACGCCTGAACGGTAAAGCCGTTTTGAGTTAATTCAATCTGTGCTGCATTTTCAAAGTAGCCAATTATTTTTCCTTTTAATGGGGCGTTATCATCAATTGCAGCAGCCCATTCGTCAAACTGGTGAGTGAATTGTCTTTTGATACTGAATTTTAAACTATTCTTTTCAGCATCGAATTCTGATACTACGGCTTTTATTTTATCTCCTTGCTTAAAGATATTTTCAAACCTACCGACTGAACCATACCCAATTTCAAACCAATGAATAAAGCCAGTATTTGTGCTTCCTGGATATTTTACTGCAATACCTTTTTCAGGAACAACTTTGGCAATTTCAACTTCAACAACCTTGTTTGAATTGGCATCAAAGTATTCCAATTCAGGAGTTTTTGAAAGTCGTTTTATTGAAACATCAATACGCTTTTTGTCTGTATCAATTGCAACAACTATTACTTCAATTTTATCGTCAACTTTAAATTTTGAAGTATTACATTCTTCAGGTTTCCATGAAATTTCTTGCTTAGAAAAGCCACATTCAAGGCCTTCTTCAATCTCACAGATTACAGAAAATTCATTAATCTGCTTGACAGTCACATTTAAAATATCATGTGGCTGTAGTTTCTTAAAGGTATTGCTTTCCCATGGGTCAGAGAGTTGTTCTAAATAACCTACAAAATTGGAAGAAAAGGAAGAGTAGTTATCAATGATTACATTTACTTCTGCTCCTGCTGGAAACTTGGTTGTAAGGTCAAGAAATCTACTCGGTGTCGCTTTAAATTTCGGAACATATATCCAATGCTTTAGTTCAGGTGTTGAAACTTTCAATCCGCTTTGCAATCCCTGTTTATCAACCTGAACTCTTTCAACTTTACAAGCATAAACTTTGTCTTCATTTAATACGGCTTCAATAAAATGTTTAGGGTCGGAAACGGTTCCTTTGTTTGATAGAACTATGTGTTGTCTGTCGCTATCAAACTCTGCAATGGTCAAATAAAGCTCATCTTCAACTTTAAAAACTTTACGTGCATCTGAAATTTCAATATCAGAAAGTAAATTGTTCGGAAGTTCAAACTTCAATCCAAATGCGTTTACAACTACCGTTTCTTTTTGAACGCTATCAACGATGGCAGGAACTAAACTTCCGTTTGCATTATAGTCTTTGAAATTTTCCCAAGCTAAATATGCTATTGTTACTTTATTCGGTCTAAGAGAATAACAAGTAACGATGTATTCCTGACCTTCTGCTGATACACATTTTATTTTCGGGTTCTTGTTTATCTGGTCAAAGCCTTTGGATTGGGTTAGGATTTTAGTAACTGTTGTTGCTCTTTCATAACCATTGCTGCCTCTTGCTAAAACATAAACCGAATTGTAATTTTCTGTTGCGTAATAATCGGCCCATTTTGTGTATGCTGCTGCACCTTGACTTTCCCAAGTTTCATCTTTCCCAACGAGTATTACGCCAACCTTCAAATTTTTTGAAATGTATTTGAGATTGGTTCTTTCGTCAAACTCTCTTGTTGCCAATTCTTTGAACCAATGAAACAATCCGTTTGCTTCGGTATTGTATTCTGAACTTGGCGGTAAAGTATCTATGAGTTCACCGTAAAAATGAAATTCGGGTAAAAGAATATTTAGGAAAAGTCCTTTGTCGTTTGTTGGAGCAAGTGTTTCAAATTCCTTTTTCGTTTCATCATCAAACTCAGTTAGTTTTTTACGAAATGTTGTAAGGACTTCTTTACGGTTGTTTCTTAAAATAATGTGAGTTGTCAGCAAGTCAATTGCCTTTGATGACGACTTATTCAAATAGTCCTTTGCTTTTGCTATTAAACCAGTTTGAACAAAATTTAAAGTGGCATTATAAAAGTTGAGATTGTGGTCTTTTTTATCAAAGCTCAAACAAATGATTGCTTCGCCTTCTTTCAGAATATTTCTCTGATTTTCTGGTGTAACCCATTCTATTTTACAATTTGGTAGAATTGGGTTCTCAAAGTTTTTATTATAGTCTTGAATTATCGAATTGATAGTTCCCTCATATTCACTTTTTACACTCAGCTTTCTTACGCTACTGCCAGCCCAGCCGAAGAACTTGAGAATATCACCTAAAACGACTTTGCCTTTTGCCCAAACTTCCCCGCCTAAAAATATTCCTGCTAAAACCAGTAAAACTGAAAGAGGAATATAAATGAGTATGAATTCAACTAATTTATTCATTTATTCATTTCTTTTTTGCGGTTATACTCTTCCACACAAACAGGGCTGTCACAGATGAAATCGAATTTGTCTGCTTGTCTTGGTATAATTAGCTGAATATTTTCCAATGAAATAACCTTTGAACATACTTTGCAAAGTCTTTCTCCTTTTTCAATTGGTTCCATTTCATTGATTGACTGGAGTAACTTTTGTAAGTCCTCTTTAAAAACGGCAGGTATTTTATTTTTCTCCATTGGCATCAATTTATTTTATTTTCCCCATCACCGCCTCTGCTATCATGGCCTCTTTATACTCCCGAATAAGTTCTATTTCCCTTTCGGCTTTGGCTATGGCTGTATCTATGGTGGCGGTTTCAGTTTTTATCTTGTTTATTGTTTCTTGTTGTTCTGTTGTTGACTTAGGAATTACAATTTTGAGTGAACTCAAAGTAGATGAGTTTATTGCTGGGTAACTTACTCCATAGGAATTCTGAATAACTGAACCAATAAAGTATTCGGCTCGTAAAGCAAAATTCAGATATTCAGAAAGAACATTTTCTTTTGGTCTAAGAACAGCAAAACCTGTTGAAGCAATTAGATTTTCTTCATCGCTTTCAATTAGAGTAATTGCCTTTAAATAAGTTCTAACAGTTGAAATTATAACATCACCTTTTCTAACGATTCTTCTTGCCCGTGAAGGGGCATCTTTAAACTTATATTCTTGGATTTCAGCAATGTCACCGTATGAATTTACATTTCCAATATCAATATACTTTATCAAAAATTCATCTTCAGTTTTTTCTTCCCATTCAATTTGATCCTCAAACCGTTCCCACAAAGGAATGAGTGATTCAGGGCTTTTATCAAGGATTACTTTTGCTGGGTTATTTTTATTTATATATTGTTCTAGTTGGTATAACCGCTTATCCTTTTCGACCATAAACCACTGAAAATATTGTCCTACCTGTTTTTTATTCATCTCGTTGAACGGTACTAACGTAAAAGGCGTTTCCATTAATGGGTAATCCATATCATGGCCTCCTCAAAAATGTATAATATATTCTATACCTTTGCTTTTTAGAAGTTCTAATAAATGTGAGGTCGCTCCTATTCTGCCTGTAATATCACTTCTAAAAAACTCCCAAACCACGGCATCTACATATCCATTTTCCACTAACCAAGCATCCTTTAATATTTGTGCTCTAATTCTACTACTTAAACAAGTATAACCGACTTTAGATTCATAGGCTGTATTATTGGCATATTGATCAATATAACGTCCTCCTTTCACGCCATCGATAAATGTTGTAAAGAATTTCTGAGACTCACCTGGGTGCGAGATTTTTAGTGCTTGCTCACCAGTAATACCTCTTTGATATAATTCCATCTCCATCAGTGTCAGCCAATAATGGATTTAGTCCTGCTGATATTTCAGTACCATCACTCAGTCCATCATTATCAGTATCCCATTTTAAAGGGTTTGTATTATAAATTGATATTTCATCATAATCATTTATTCCATCCTCATCTGTATCTTCAGAAAATGGGTTTGTATCATACTCGTATTCTTTTTCTAAATTCAGCCCATCATTATCATAGTCATCAGCCAGTAATATATTGTCTATACTTAAACCTCGTAAGTATAAATTGGGGTATATTGCATTGTATAAGTACTTTGAATTGATTTTCCCGTCTCCTAGATCGACATACTCAATAGGTTTCACATCTGCAACAAAAGGATTTGTTCCGTTGAGTAATTCATGCCCGTCTGGCACTGTATCTCCATCGGAATCTAGTTCTGTTTCAAAGAATGCATCATTCAATTCATATCCGGCTTTTTCAAACCCTTTAACTACTTCCTTGTATGAGTTTCTATATGATTGCATAGAAAGAATCGCTAATCCTTTGCTTTGGAAATCGAATGCTTTTTCCTTATGCTTTATCGCATTCTTTAGACAATTTTCTAATGCCTTTTCTGATTTTCTGTTTTCAGTAACTTTACTTAAATAATCTAAAAGAATAATTCCATTACTGCATACTATACTGTTGGATAAATAAAAATTATTTTGTATATCCTTAATCAAATTCCTGTCTTCATCAGAAATATCTTTTGACTGATTTAATACTTTCAGATATACAGCCAATTTACTCTTTATATCTAATAAATATGTACTTTTTAAAAATACCCCATTTATATATTCGTTTTCTATTGCGGCTTCGTAATCATTAATCAGAACACAAAGAATATTGATTTCGTTTTTATCGCCATGATTCTCTTTCCCTTTGACATTACCTTTCGCCTTGCCATTTACTCTATCATCATCTGGATTTTCCATATTGTCTATCTCTTCATCAGTATAATCATCAAGAATATCCTCAATATCTGAACTATTAATTAAAATAGCCGAGCTTGTTGAGATTTCTGCCAATTGTTTTAACCCAGAAAGTGCAGAATTATCATATATACTTGCGTCTTGTGTAAGTGCTTCATTTTTTTGCTCCACCTTAGATTCAGGTTTATTATGATTTTTGTTCTCCTTGTTGCTGCTAGCCATAACTGGCTGAGCGAATATGCCAAATAATAATGTCAATACCAGTAGTAAACTGATAGTCTTGCTTACTGCATTAATTTTCATTCTGGGTTCCTCCAACAACTATATTTTTTATTCTTTTGATGCCTATGCATAGTTGGAATATAAGAAAGTACACGAGATGTCGCTCTAAACGTGAGTGTTATTAATTTAACAGGCATGAATATGCCGACGTATCGCC
>ENA-UOOK01004511-UOOK01004511.1-fermentation-metagenome-genome-assembly--contig:-NODE-4511-length-14858-cov-5.974330_pt1 | contig 14858 bp, 12 predicted proteins | sample MGYA00245777_ERZ724023 | MGnify/ENA primary metagenome ERZ724023 (study PRJEB28704, sample SAMN03018312) | fermentation metagenome | biome: anthropogenic terrestrial biome; feature: soil; material...
CATTGTTTTCATAGACGAAATAGACACAATAGGTAAAAAAAGAGACAGCGGCGGAGTAGGAGGGAACGACGAAAGGGAGCAAACATTAAATCAGTTATTAACGGAAATGGACGGCTTTGACGGGAAAAAGGGAGTTGTAATTTTAGCGGCTACCAACAGACCTGAATCTTTGGATAAGGCTCTTTTAAGACCCGGCCGTTTTGACAGGAGAATCCCCGTGGAGCTTCCTGATTTGGCAGGACGTGAAGCTATTTTAAATGTTCACGCAAAAAATGTTAAATTAGATGAAACTATAAATTTTAATGCCATTGCACGAGCGACGGCAGGTGCAAGCGGTGCTGAGCTTGCCAACATAATTAATGAAGGAGCTCTAAGGGCTGTGAAAAACGGCAGGGATAAAGCAACGCAGGAAGATTTGGAAGAATCTGTAGAGGTTGTAATTGCAGGCTATCAAAGAAAAAATGCGGTTATATCACCTAAGGAAAAGAAAATCGTAGCATATCACGAAATAGGTCATGCATTAGTGGCTGCAAAGCAAACCGAGTCCGCACCGGTTCACAAAATTACAATAATACCTCGTACTTCAGGCGCATTAGGGTATACGATGCAGGTTGCAGAAGAAGAAACCTTCCTGTTGTCAAAGGAAGAAGCTTTCAACAAAATAGCAACCTACACGGGAGGGCGTGCTGCAGAAGAAGTTGTATTTAACACCTTCACCACAGGAGCTTCCAATGATATCGAGCAAGCCACAAAGTTGGCAAGAGCAATGGTCACTCGATACGGCATGAGCGAAGAATTCGGCATGATGGCTTTGGAAAGTGTAAGTAATCCATATTTGGGAGGAGATTCAAATCTTACCTGCTCATCGGTAACATCAAGCAGAATAGACGAAGAAGTATTGAAAATAATAAAATCTGCCCATAAAAAGGCAATTGACATATTGAAGGAAAATGAAGAAAAACTCCATGAATTGGCGGAATTCTTGTTAGAAAAGGAAACCATAACCGGTGAAGAATTCATGGAAATATTGAACAAATAGGGTACACCATGAGAGATGAATTATTGAAAAAACAATTATGGGATATGGTAAGACTAACATCGATTAACTTAGAAACTGCTTATAAACCTTTAATTGAAGTCCATGGACTCACAACCATGCAAAGCAGAATTTTAATTGCTGTTAATGAATGTGCTGAGCCTACTGTCGGCAACATCTCTAAAATTATTGGTGCAAGCAGTCCAAACGCTTCAAATATGTGTAAAAAATTAGAGCAGGAAGGATTTATTAAGAGAATCCGAAGCTCAAGAGATGAAAGAGTTGTGCTTCTCGAGCTGACACATAAGGGTATGGAAACTCTCCTAAAAATTAATAAGGATTTAAAAAATATATTCGGACCCATAATTGAAAAAATGCCGGAGGAAGAGTTTGAAGCTATAATCACCGGCATAAAACTCTTAAATAGATTATTAAGTGAATTAGAAAGCGAATCCAAAAAATAATATGTCATAAGCTTATGGTTATAAAGCAAGGAACTGTTTGAAATAAACAGTTCCTTTTTACATTTTATGTAATTATTCTTCGAATTCGTCTTCGTCATCCAATAATTCTTCTAAATCAGCTTCTTCAAGAATTTCATCGAATGCTTGTGTTACCAATTCATAATCCTCGTCGGATTCGATACTTATCAATTCAATTCCATCTTCATTTTCTTTAAATTCGTAAAGGAATACTTCTCCTTCTTCTTCATTGCCATCCAATGGAAGCAAAGCAATATAATCCTTTTCTTCAACAGGGAATATTGCAATAATTGCACAATCCACCTCTGTCCCGTCTTCTAAAGTGATTGTCATTATTTCTTCATCATGGTCACCGCATCCGCATCCACAATCGCAGCCTTCATCTAACTCGTCATGAGAGCAGTCACAATTTTCATCTTCACAGCCGCAGCCGAATAATTCTTTATCTTTACTCATATTATACATCCTTATAATTTATTTATCCACAGACATGGATATATAAACTTTAACAGAATAGTATTTAAAATGCAATAAGTAATTTCAGAGAATTATATCATAAGCTAAAATATTAAAATATTTTTTCAAAAGCTAATCTGGCACTTTTATCTTCTACATAAATTATTCCGCAGTACTTAAAATCATTTTTTTTAATTAGTCTCTGCATGGATATATTTTCGCTGTGAGTGTCTATTTTAATGCTGTGAACACCCCTTCCGAGGCAGATATTTTCAATGTGCTTAATAATTATAGATGACAATCCCCTTCCTTTATAAACATCGTCCACTGCCATTCTGTGAATTACAGCATATTCGCCGCTGCTTAACCATTCGCCGTCATAAATTACGTCATATGTTTTTTCTCCGTCGAAGGAAACTGCCACTGTTCCTATGATTTCTCCCCTATCCTCCAAAACATACCCATATCCGTTTCCGATGTCCCCTTTTATTGTTTCGTTATTGGGATAATTGTTTTGCCATTGATTAATACCATTTTCTTTAAAATATGCCTGTGCTTGTCTTATTATTTTCATTATGCAGTCTATATCCAAAGCCGTTGCCTTCCTGAATTCCATATATCCTCCCAAATTGAAATTATCTTTTCAAAAATATTGTATCATAATTTAGTATATATTCAATAATAATTATGAGTTGATACAGAGTATCAGCTAATGCCCACTCTTTGAATATTGATATTATTTGCCGGTTTATTGGCGGATATTCGCATGAAGACAGCCTAATTTTCCTAAATAATTATAAATCTTATATGAACTTATCAGCGCATACTTTAATTCAACATTCAATTCATCAATACCGCAAATTTCATAAGTACGCTCAAGCCTGTAGGATAATGAATTTCTGTGAATGAACAAAACTTCCGACGTCTTTTTTATCATACAGTCACATTTAAGATACACCCACAATGTTTCAAAAAAATTCGTACCATTTATCAAATCATAATCATAAAGTTTTTTTAAGGCAGGATGACAAAAATCCCCCAATGGTGTATTATCCGTTATTACATTGTTTATAAGATGGTAAAACCAATTTGCTTCATATGTGTGAATTATCTTATCGCAGTCAACCTGTTGTGAAAGATTGAGCGCCGAATATGCCTGTGTGTAATATGTCATCAGTTCAGTTATATTGGAAAAACTATAGCTTATACCTATTTGCAAACTTTCTCTTTTTGCAAACTCGTGTAATAAGTTCATTTTTTTCTCTCCAATCAAATCATCGTCGTCAACGGGAGCCACCATAATTATATATTCATCATGATATGCCGAATATGATTTAGGAATTATACGCTTTAGCTCATCAATCAGAAAACCCTTGATATGCTTGACTCCAAGTATAATAGAAGAATTAATAACCAAGACACACATTCTCTTAGGAAATTTTAATCTCAGTGCCTCTATCCTTTTTTCAATATATAATTTGTCTGCTCCGGTAATAATATCATATATTATATTTTCATATAATGAACCTTGCAGCCCTATGAAATTTCGATCTCTCATAAGTGCTTCACAAATGGCTGTGGATATTAACGGAAGAAGCTTATGATGTTTTTCGGATATTTCAGAAATATTTTCAAACATTAAAACATGTCCGATTAATCTTCCATTGCTTATTATCTTGCTGCATAGTTTTTTCATATCATCAAATCTGCACATTACAGTAAACGAAGTGGAGTCTTCAGGAGAATTTTTAACATCATCAAGCTTTTGTATTTCATTTATAAATTCATATGAGCAATATCCCCTATCGACAACTTTGCTCCAATTAATATTATCTACTGCCTTTTTATCCGAATAAGCCAAAACTTTATAGCTTAAATCAAACACAACAACAGGATTATTAAGTTTCTCCGCGACAATATTAATGATATCATTCAAACCTTTACCGCTTAATACCATGTTGATTATTTCTGAAAAACTGCTTTCAACTTCCAAATTATTCAACATTAAATCTTTAGCGTAATTGAATGCAGAAAATAAATGCTTCTCCTCTATTGTCGAAAAGTTGGAATATGAATATGTATTTTTATTTATATCGTCTGCTTTATCACAAATAAATAATTGTGATAAGCTCACAATACAACCTTCTAATTGTTCAGCATACCCAAAATATACAACATCATCTTTAAGCTGATTTTCCGAACCATCCAACAGCCTTACATCCTTAATGTTAACATAGCCCATATTCTTTATAACTTGCAAAGGAAAATGTTTCTTTAAACTTTCAATCAATTGGATATTTGTCATGGCAACCTCCATTCTGCCGCTGCGGCAAACAGCACAAATAAGTAATTATTTCTTATCACTCATCTCCATTATAGTGTATGATGCACAAAAAAACCAACCTTTTTTGTAGTAACGGCAAGTACAATTTCAAAGTTATAAATGATATGATTTTAACAACGAATTTAAAGGAGGATTATATGAAATATCAAAAGCTATTTCAAAAAGGTAAAATTGGCAAACTGGAATTAAAAAACAGAATTGTTATGCCCGCTATGGGGGTTTCCTTAGCAACTCCAAACGGAGAAGCCTCCGATAATATGATTGCATATTACGAAGAACGTGCTAAGGGTGGATGTGGTTTAATTATTACAGAAATAACAAGAATTGAGAATGAGTATGGAGTCGGTATTCCAAATCAACTAACCTTAACTAATCTTAACCAGGTTCCGCAATTGGAAAGACTTGTTCATGCGGTTCATAAGTATGATTCTAAACTATTTGTACAATTACATCATCCCGGTCGTGAAACTAAAAGTAAATTGATAAATGACAAGCAAATAGTTGCTCCAAGTGCAGTAATGTGCAAAAAAACTCAGGAAATGCCCAGAGCGTTGACTACCGAAGAATGCGAAGCAATAATGAAGGCATTTGTCAAAGGTGCTGTTTTAGCAAAAACGGCAGGTGCTGACGGCGTTGAACTCCACGCTGCCCACGGTTATCTGTTAAATCAATTCCTCAGCCCTTATACAAATAAACGTACCGATAAATATGGAGGTAGTTTTACAAACAGAATACGTATTTTAGCTGAAATGATAACCGCAATTAAACATCTGTGCGGTCCTGATTTCCCCGTTAGTGTCAGAATAAGCGCAGATGAGTTCGTAGAAGGCGGATTAAAACTTGAAGACAGCATTAAGATAGCCCGAACATTGGAAAGCTACGGTATTGATGCCATAAATGTAAGCAGCGGTATTTACGAAAGCGGTATTACTATTATTGAACCAAATTCATATCCTCAGGGATGGAAAAAGCATTTAGCTTCCGCTATAAGAAAAAATGTTAAAATCCCGGTAATTGCTGTAAACAATATCAAAACTCCCGATGTTGCCGAACAATTGCTTGAAGAAGAAGTATGTGATTTTGTGGGCGTGGGAAGAGGTCAGCTTGCCGACCCCGAATGGTCAAATAAAGCCAAGCACGGTGAAAGTGAATATATAAGAAAATGCATAGGCTGTTTATACTGCTTTGAAGAGCTTGAAAGTTTAAGACATACAAAATGTGCTGTAAATCCACGCACCTGCCGTGAACGTTATTATCCTGAATTTAAAAAGGACGGAAACGGGCGCACTGTAGTTGTAGTCGGCGGAGGTCCCGGTGGCATGGAAGCAGCGAGAGTTCTTGCGGAAAGAGAATTTAAGGTAATTTTATTTGAAAAGGAAACATGTTTGGGAGGATCCTTAAATATGGCAGACAAGCCTCCTTTTAAGGAAAAATTATCTTGGCTTATCGAATCTATGGAGTTAGATTTAAAACGCTTGAATGTTGATATCCGTCTTAATACTGAAGCATCTGTAGATATGGTTAAAGCTTTAAACCCGGCGGGCATATTTGTTGCATGCGGAGCAAATCCAATAGTTCCTCCTATTCCCGGTATTAACTCCGCCAATGTAGTTAAAGCGGAAGATGTACTCAAGGGAAAAGCATCCTTTGGAAAAAATGTTGTTGTAGTTGGTTCAGGCATGACGGGCTTGGAAACATCAGAATTTATTTTGGATAAGGGCAGTAATGTTACACTTGTGGAAATGCTTGATTCCATAGGCAAAGGAGTTAATACAACCATATTGTACGATATTACATCAAGAATGAAGAAACAAGGAATAGACATTATTACATCTCATAAATTAGCCGCTGTTTCCGAAAATGATGTTGTTCTTCTTAATATGAATACCTTGTTCCCGAAAAAAATAAAGGCTGATACTGTGGTACTTGCTCTCGGTGTTGCACCAAATAACGAATTGATAGCAAAATTTGAGGAAAATTTTGAAAATGTTAAAGCTGTTGGTGATGCTGTTCGCGGCGGAAGAATTGCAGAAGCTTTAGATGACGGCTTCAGTAAATCATTTATATTTTAAGGAGGCGGAAGATTATGAAAGAATTTGAAGGCAAAGTAGCTGTAATAGTTGGTGCGGGAAACGGATTTGGTTTGGAATTTGCCAAAGAATGTGCCGTTCGAAAAATGAAGATTGTCTTGGTTGATATTGATAAAAATGATGTTGAATATGCTTTAAGCTTGGTAAAGGAAATGGGTGCAGACGCCATAAGTGTTGCCATTGACGCATCTGTTGAAGAAGAAGTGGCTTCAATGGTTAACAAAACAATGGAAACATACGGTCAGATTGATTTGTTGTTTAACACTGCGGGAGTGGCTATACCCGGTCCGGTTTGGGAAGTTCCCACCCGCGATTGGGAATGGATTGTGGGAATAAATGTTATGTCTCAGGTGTATGCAATGAAATTAATAATACCGATTATGCTTAAACAAGGTACTCCGTGCCACATAGTTAATACCGCTTCTATAGCCGGTCTCCTTACTTCAAGAGGTCTGCCTCTGTATCACACTACAAAATTTGCTTCTGTAGCCCTCACGGAATCGACTGCGCACGATTTAAAGGCTATTAGTGCCAACATTAAAATGTCTGTATATTGTCCCGGATTTGTTCAAACGGATTTGTACAACTATGAGAGACATAGACCTGAACGTTTCAAGGATGAAACTGATTCCTACTACAGCAGCGAAGCATATAAGGTTGGACTTGCACGCGCCAAATACGTTGTTACTACGGGAATACCCATTGATTCAGTAGGGATGAGCGTATTTACAGCAATTGAAGATGAACAATTTTACATCCTGACACATCCGAAATACGGCACGGTTGTAGGCGGACGTGTAAAAGCGATGCTCGAAGGCGGTTTTTTAGACATGTAACCGAGGTAACTGTTTTTGTTAATAATGGAGTGCATATCTGCACTCCATTATTAATTTGCGTAAAATATTATGTTGCTATCCATCCGAACAGCTTATTATTTATTAATTGATATAATTGTGACGTTGGATTATAATAATAGAAAAGCTTATCTGGACTGAACATAAGTGGAAAGAGGATTATAATGAAATATGCATCATATCTCATTTTGGTTGTGCTTATAATGATATTTTTATTAATCATGTCAAATATAAGAACAGTTAAAAAACGAAAATTAGAACTTATAGATTCCTTTGGAAAAATACCTAATCAAAAAAAATACATGTTTGAAAGCATTGGAAGCTATCACCGCTATAAGACGGCAAGTTTAGGCAATTATGACGCAATAGACAGTATTACATGGGACGACCTCGATATGGATTTAATATATGAACGAATTAATTCATGCCTTACCTCCGTAGGCGAAGAGTATCTTTATGATGCGCTTCATAGCTTGCAAAACAACGAAGAAATTCTTTTAAAAAGGGAGAAACTTATTTCCTGCTTGGAAGAAAATCCGGATAACAGGCTTAAGCTGCAGATGAATCTTGCCAAAGCTGGAAAATGCAACTACAACGGTTTGGTTTCGTTTATTTTTAATGCGGAAGCTAAGACTTTGAAATATAATTTCATATACAATATTTTAACGCTTATTCCCGTCTTGTGTATTTTCTTAATCTTCGTTAACGCTCAGGCAGGTGTTTTATGTCTCTTACTTTCAGGTATAATAAACGGCTTAATATACTACCGGACAAAGGCAAAAATGGAAAGAGAGCTTTCCGCTATAAGCTATTTCTCATCTGTTTTGAATTGTTTGAATAAAATATTTAAAACAAAGGATTATGAGGATGTTCCTTTTTTTGACGAGCTGGAAGAAAGCTTTGTAATATTTAAATCTCTGCGAACAAAAATTTCAAATATATTGCACAAGGACTTTTCTGATATGGCTGTTTTTGCTGAATATATGAAAATTATATTTCTCACAGACATACGGAATTACAACAAGGCAATGAGGAGAATTCTAAAATATACCGACGAATTCCACATATTGTACAAATGCCTCGGTGAAATTGACATGGCAATTTGCGTGCTTTCATTCAGGAAAAGTCTTCCCTTTTATTGCTGCCCTGTTTTTCGTAATGAAAACTCCATCGGCTTTGTAGATTTTTATCATCCCCTGCTTTCAGATCCGGTGACAAACAGCGGAAAAATAAGTAATAACAGCATAATCACAGGCTCAAATGCTTCCGGTAAGTCCACATTTATAAAAGCATTGGCACTTAACAGCATTTTAGCCCAAACAATTCACACATGTGCCGCCAAAGGATTTAATCTAAGGTTTTCGTTAATAATTACTTCAATGGCGGTTCGGGACAATATTTCAACCGGAGACAGCTATTTCATAACGGAAATCAAATCTCTCAAAAGAATCCTCGATAAGGTGAAGGATACCGCATGCACATGCTTTGTGGATGAAATATTGAAAGGAACAAACACAATTGAGCGTATTGCAGCTTCCTCCGCAGTGCTTAAATTTTTAAACGGAAAGGATTGCCTCTGCATTACGGCATCTCACGATATTGAGCTGACACATATTTTAAAAAATGAATATGACAACTATCATTTCCGGGAGCATATTACAGATGACGGCATACATTTTGACTATAAGCTGAAACAGGGTCCTTCACAGACAAGAAATGCAATTAAGCTGCTCCACTATATGAATTTTGACAGTCAAATAGTAGAAGCAGCCGAAAAATCAGTGGATAAATTTATTGACTCAAAGACATGGTGATATTTTGCCTATGAATTCTTATTTAGAGATATAATATTCAACATATCAGGCTGTATTATAAATACGGTCTTTTTCTTTTTTTTAGCATATAATGTTAAATTGTAAATTTCTCTTGTATTGCTGCATAAGAGTATTATATAGTTAGATTTGTTAATCATGTAAATATTCCTTTTTCTTAAACAGTCTCTTGAATAATGATACTGCAGCAATGTTTCTTCATCGATTTTTTTCATAATGGAATAATACTTGTCCCTTTGTTCTTCGTTCCAATCTATGGCTAAAGTTTCAAAATGCAATACCGCTTCCAAGGTTATTCCGGGATATTCACCCTTTAATTCATTAACAGCCTCAGCAAAAGACTGCTCGAATCCAAGTCTCATGCCACTGATAAAATGAGTTGCGTTAAAATCTCTCACTAATTTCCCGGCTATTTTTCTAAGCTCATATTCAAAGTCAGGTGATTGATTTTTAGTCTGTGCAGATAAATTGCAGTAGTCGATAAAACAACAAGTTCTTAAATATTCCACCTTGATTCCCCTGAATTTATAATATTCTACGCTCACAGCGTACACTTATAATTATAGCTTATTTAATGATGGTTTAGCAATAGCTAATATATAATGGGGTGATGTAAATGGAGCCAAGCATAATGATGCAAATAGGCAAAAGATTAAGAAGGCAACGAGAAAGAATAAACATGACAAGAGAAGAATTCGCAGAAAAAGCTAATATATCTCCTCAATTTTTAGCAGAAATAGAAAACGGGAAAAAAGGTATGTCCGTGGACACCCTTTACAAAATATGCAGTAACTTTTCTCTGTCTGCCGATTACTTATTATTTGGACTTTTATCAAATGATACTCTGTCTGATTCCGCGAAAAACGCGATTGGTAATATGCCCGAACCTTTTCTTTCATATACTGAAGACATAATTCAAATTGTAAACAATATTGTTTCAGAATCAAAGGGCAAGTATAAAAACACAGAAAATAGAACAGACTGATATGAATATATTTTCCCGAAGCATTCACTTTAAAGATTTATGTAATATGAACAAAAAATTTCCTTTTTGAAACTATTTAAAATTATTCGTAAAATATTTTAAAAATACATATTGACAAACCTTCTTGATTGTGATATTTTTTATTGAAAATAATTTTGAGGTCTTGTCATAATGAAAAATTTTATATATGAGGAAATTAAACTTAATATAATTAAATCAGAACATATGTATTTTATTATTCCTAAGACCCTTGTTGTCTATATTTCATAGCTGACGCATTTGCGGCAGCTATTTTTTTTATGCTTATGCACTGTTTTAATAATTATGTTTGGAGGAAAGTATGAAGGGAAAATTAATTTTGGAAAACGGAATGGTATTTGAAGGAACGTGCTTTGGAAAGATATCGGATTCCGTGGGAGAGGTAGTATTTAATACAGGAATGACAGGATATCAGGAAATTCTGACCGACCCGTCCTACTACGGTCAGATAGTAACCATGACATATCCGTTAATTGGCAACTACGGTGCCAATTTATGCGATATGCAGTCTGATTTTCCCAAGGTTAGAGGATTTATCGTCAGAGAGCTCTGCAAAATTCCAAACAACTTCAGATGTGAAATAGATTTGGACATTTATTTGAAAAAGAACAACATAATCGGCATCGAAGGAATCGACACGAGATATCTTACCAAGACCATAAGAAATATGGGAACAATGAAGGGAATTATAACAGTAAACGAATTAAGCGAATCCGAAATTAAAAATTATTTTGATGTTTTTTCAAATAAAAACGCTGTGGAAGCCGTATCAACAAAGGAAATCAAGATTCTTGGAAACGGACCTATCAATGTTGGAGTTTTGGACTTTGGAGTTAAAAACAATATTTTAAGCTGCTTTCTTGAAAGGGGATGCACACTTACGGTTTTCCCTGCATTTACAAAGGCGGAGGAGCTTATAAGGCACAAATTCGACGGTATTTTTCTGTCAAACGGTCCCGGAGACCCGGAGGATATTCCGGAAGCAACAGAAACAGTAAAAGCACTTATAGGCAAGGTTCCCATAGCCGGAATATGTCTCGGAACTCAGCTGATTGCCCTTGCAATGGATGCCAAAACAGAGAAAATGAAATATGGTCACAGGGGCTGCAATCATCCCGTAAAAGATTTAAGAACAGGCAAGGTTGCAATTACCTCCCAAAATCACGGATATGTTGTAAACAAGGATTCCCTCGGAGACTTATTTGAGGTAACCCATTTAAATTTAAACGACGGAACCCTCGAGGGCTTAAGACATAAAATACTTCCCGTAATGGGAGTCCAATACCATCCGGAAGCAAGTCCGGGTCCCAAGGATTCAAATATAATTTTTGACGATTTTGTGAATATGTTTAAGGAGAAAAATTATGGCGCTAAATAAGAATATAAAGAAAGTTTTGGTCATTGGCTCAGGTCCTATTGTTATAGGTCAAGCAGCGGAATTTGATTATTCCGGCACCCAATGCTGCCGGGCTCTCAGGGAGGAAGGAGTTGAAACCGTACTTATTAACTCTAATCCCGCAACAATAATGACCGATACTGATATTGCGGACAAGGTATATATAGAACCTCTTACGGCAGAGTATGCGGAGAAAGTAATTGTAAAGGAGCGTCCCGACAGCGTCATTGCCGGCATGGGCGGTCAAACAGGATTAAATCTTACAGTTGAGCTTTACGACAAGGGAATATTCGACAAATATGGTGTTAATGTTATCGGAACAAGCGTTGAATCAATCAAAATCGGAGAAGACAGGGAAAAGTTCAAGGAAATGATGAATAAAATCAACGAGCCTATAGTTGAATCCGAAACAGTCACAAGCATTGAGGAAGGAATAAGGGTTGCTTCTTCAATAGGATATCCAATAATCATCCGTCCCGCCTACACACTCGGAGGCACGGGGGGAGGAATTGCCAATGACGAAGATGAGCTCACTGAAATTTTGTCCTATGGACTCAGCCTGAGCATGAATCAGCAGGTGCTTATTGAAAAGAGCATCAAAGGCTGGAAGGAAATAGAATACGAGGTTATGAGGGACAAAAACGGAACCTGTATAACCGTATGCAACATGGAAAATTTTGACCCTGTAGGTGTTCACACAGGCGACAGCATCGTTGTGGCTCCTTCTCAGACTCTTTCCGATTTGGAATACCAGATGCTCAGAACATCTTCAATTAAAATTATAGATGCCATCGGAATTGAGGGAGGCTGCAATGTACAGCTTGCATTAAACCCCGAAAGCTTGGAGTATGCGGTTATTGAAATAAATCCAAGGGTAAGCCGTTCGTCCGCTCTTGCCTCAAAAGCAACAGGCTATCCGATTGCAAAGGTTGCGGCAAAAATAGCCTTGGGCTACAACTTAGATGAAATTCTTAATCAGGTAACCGGAAAAACCTACGCAGCCTTTGAGCCTGCCCTCGACTACGTTGTGTTAAAAATTCCGAAGTGGCCTTTTGATAAATTTTTCAATGCAAAGAGAATATTGGGAACAAAGATGATGGCAACAGGTGAGGTAATGGCAATAGGAAGCTCCTTTGAGCATGCACTTCTTAAAGCGGTGCGTTCTCTTGAAATAAAGCAGTATACATTGTCAAGCCATAAGCTTTCGCAAAAAAGCATGACCGAATTAAAATCCCGAATTCAAAATCCCGATGACGAAAGGCTGTTCTGCATTGCCGAGCTGCTGAGGAGAGGCTATAAAACAGATAAAATTGAAGAGCTTACAGGTGTTGACAGCTTCTTCCTGCATAAAATCAACAACATAGTGGAAGAAGAGGAGATTCTCAAAAATTCCTCTTTGGAGGAGCTAAGTGCACAATGGCTTAAAAAACTCAAGAAAATGGGTTTTTCGGACAAGGGTATTGCTGATTTAACAGGAAGCACTCCCGAGGAAGTTTACAATCTAAGAGTTAAAAACCATATTCTTGCAGTATATAAAATGGTTGATACATGCGGAGGAGAGTTTGACGCTGTTTCCCCCTACTATTATTCAACCTATGATGAATACGACGAAGTAAATGTTACAAGCAATAAAAAAATCCTCGTAATAGGATCGGGACCTATACGTATAGGTCAGGGAGTAGAATTTGACTATTGCTCGGTTCACAGCATATTTGCCCTGAAAAAATGCGGAATAGAAACAATAATTGTAAATAACAACCCGGAAACCGTGAGCACGGATTTTGACATAGCTGATAAGCTTTACTTTGAACCTCTTACGGAGGAAGACGTGCTGAATATTGTAGAAAAGGAAAAGCCCTACGGAGTTGTGCTACAATTTGGAGGACAAACTGCAATAAAGCTTGCAAGCTTCTTTAAGCAAAAGAAAATAGCAATTTTAGGAACCGACCCTGAACAGATAGACATGGCGGAAGACAGGGGAAAATTTGATGCAATGCTTGAAAGTCTTAATATTAAAAGACCTGTGGGAAGGTCTGTAAGCAATATGGAAAGCGGAAAGCAGGCGGCAGGGCAAATAGGTTACCCCGTGCTTGTAAGACCCTCCTATGTTTTGGGAGGTCAGGGCATGGAAATAGCATACTCGGAAAACGAATTGGAAAGCTATTTGAAGCACGCTTTTGAGAATGACTCGAAAAATCCCGTATTAATCGACAAATATATTTTGGGAAGAGAAATTGAGGTGGATGCTATCTGTGACGGAGAGAACGTGTTGATTCCGGGAATTATGGAGCATCTTGAACGTGCGGGAATCCATTCCGGAGACAGCATATCCATCTATCCTCCTAAAAACTTAAGCAGGCAAACAAAGGAAAAACTCCTTGAAATAACTGAAAAAATAGCAATTACATTAAAAACTGTGGGTATGGTAAACATCCAGTTTATAGAATTTGAAAATGAGCTGTATATAATAGAGGTTAATCCACGCTCAAGCAGGACTGTCCCCTACATCAGCAAGGTTACGAAAATACCCATGATTGAAATAGCAACAAGGGTAATGCTCAGAGAAAAACTTAAAAACATGAAATACGGAGTTGGACTTTACAAGGAAGCAGAGCTTGCAGCAATAAAGGTTCCCGTATTTTCCACACAAAAGCTTGAAGGTGTGGAGGTAAGCTTAGGACCTGAAATGAAATCCACGGGAGAGGTTCTTGGAATCGGGAAAAGCTACGAGGAAGCATTGTACAAGGGCTTTGCCGCCGCGGGCTTCAAAAAACCTAGTACAGATAAAATAATTATTGCAACAATAAGAGACAGGGACAAGGAAAGCTTTAAGCCTACAGCCATAAAATTAAATGAGTTGGGATATAAATTCGCAGCAACGGAAAAAACTTCAGAATTTCTGAACCACAACGGAATTAAATCGGCAATGGTCAAAAAAATAAGTGAAGGAAGCCCAAATATAATAGATTTAATAAAGAGCAAAAACGTTGGATTTGTTATAGATATACCTACAAAAGCAAACAATTCCCACACAGACGGCTTTAAAATCAGAAGGGCTGCAATCGAAAATTCCATCAACGTATTTACTTCCCTTGATACCGTTGCGGCATTGACAGACATTATGAAAGCAGGAATTACCGATGACGACACCGATGTTTATAATATAGGATATAGCAAATAGAGTCAAAGACACATCCATATGGATGTGCCTTTAATTTTGATTTTTAATTCTGTAAATCTATTTTAAAAAAATCTCTTTACAGAATCAAACTTTTCAGTTATAATTTAATATGTTGTCGGGATGTAGCGCAGTTTGGTAGCGCACTAGCATGGGGTGTTAGGGG
>ENA-UOOK01004513-UOOK01004513.1-fermentation-metagenome-genome-assembly--contig:-NODE-4513-length-14853-cov-8.494053_pt1 | contig 14853 bp, 13 predicted proteins | sample MGYA00245777_ERZ724023 | MGnify/ENA primary metagenome ERZ724023 (study PRJEB28704, sample SAMN03018312) | fermentation metagenome | biome: anthropogenic terrestrial biome; feature: soil; material...
TTCTTTATTATAAAGAATATTCTCAAAGTCAGGGGGATATTCCATAGCCTTTTTTCAAGATTTCGTATGCGTCTCCATAGAATGAAGCTGCTCATTTTATACTTATATGCATCGTATATATATTCGTTTTGAAATAATATTTTCTTCACAAGAAAACTTTACATAAAGATTACTTTTAATTGCGTTTTTCAGAAAATTACTTTTTTTCTTCTAACAATATAATATTATTCTTTAGTTATGTACACTCCACCCTTTGATTCCTAACTCAACCTGATATGATTTTTTTGCAGGCTCAATTATTTAATAAACAAGTGTTCCAACCTTAAGTTAATATTATATCATGAAGTAATATCATTTTAAATTGTATAAATATAATATTATATAAGCCTTCTTGACCCGATTCTCTCACGGAGCTAAAAGCTACTTCCTTCCCCAAATGGTATCTTTTATTTATAACTTTACCGTATCATATATCCAAACAATATACAAAAATATTTATCATAGAACTCTCTGTGTTCTTTTTTCATCTCCATGTATGAAAAAACTCAAATATTCTGGGGACTGTCTTCCCTCTTATAATATAGTTAACATGAGTATGTATTACATCTTACATGCTCTTTAAACCTGAAATCTGGTTAGATAATAGGTTTCGTTTTAAGAAACTGTTTCAGCCTATCCTGGTGAAGTCTTCACAATTATTACATAAAGACGGTGAGTATAATGGCTAAAGATATTGAATCTAAAGTGATTAAGGCAAAAAAAGCTTCAATTGAGCTTTCCAGTGTAAATGAAGAGGTAAAAAACAGGGCTCTTGAGGCTATGGCAGAAGCTCTGGATAAAGAAAGAAAAAGTATCCTTGAAGCAAATTCAAAGGACCTTGAATATGCAGCCGAACTGAAAAAAACCGGGAAGCTTACCCAGGCACTTGTAGACAGACTTAAGGTCACGGACTCAAAGGTTGACGGGATGATCGCAGGAATCAGGGATGTGATTAAGCTCAAAGACCCTGTGGGAGAAACTCTTTCCACACTCGAACTCGACAGGGACCTTGTCCTTTATCAGGTTAGCTGCCCTATAGGTCTTATAGGTGTTATCTTTGAGTCCAGACCGGACGTTGTACCCCAGGTAATGTCCCTCTGCCTGAAAAGCGGGAACGCAACCATTTTTAAGGGCGGAAGTGAGGCAAGGGAGTCAAACCGTACTATTTTTGATATCCTTGTAAGAGCCATAGAATCCACCGAAGGCATGCCAAAAGGAGCTTTCCAGCTCATGGAAACCAGAGAAGAGATTATGAGCCTCCTAAGCCTTGATGCATATGTCGACCTCCTGATCCCGCGGGGTTCCAATGAATTTGTCAAATTCATCCAGGACAACACAAAGATCCCTGTACTCGGGCATACAAGTGGTATCTGCCACATTTATGTGGACGAATTTGCAGATCTTGACACAGCCTGGAAGGTTTGTTTCGATGCCAAGGTCCAGTACCCTGCAGTCTGCAATGCCATAGAAACCATGCTTGTAAACCGCAAAATTGCAGAAGCTTTTCTGCCGAGGATGGCAGAAATGTATATCAAGGCAGGAGTTGAACTGCGCTGCGACGAGGACAGCTATTCTTTGCTTTCAGAAAAAGGGCTTTCTCCTCTCTTTAGAGCAACTGAAGAAGACTGGAGCCTTGAGTACAACGACCTTATCCTTTCAATAAAACTTGTAGATGCTATAAAGGAGGCAATTGACCATATTAACACATTTGGCTCCCACCACACCGATGGAATAATCACTGAAAACGCTTCACGGAGGAAAGAGTTTATAGGACTTGTCGATTCTTCAAGCGTTATGGTGAATGCCTCAACCCGCTTTGCGGACGGTTACCGTTATGGAAAAGGTGCCGAGGTCGGGATCAGTACGAACAAGATACACTCCCGCGGGCCTGTTGGTATGGAAGGGCTACTGATTTACAAGTATATTCTCATGGGTAAAGGTCAGGTTGTTGCTGACTATGCAGGAGAAAACGCAAAACCCTATACTCACAGGAAGCTTGACCTTAAGTTCGAGGATTTGAATTAATTCATTCTTGAATATTTATGATATGTTTATATATTTGAATTGAAATACCAGCGCAGGTTAAGTGCAAAATCGGAAATCTAAACTGCGGCTAAGATCAACCGCAGTTGCTTTCCAAATAACCTTAAGAGGCACTTCCATTGACAAAAAGAGAACAATTTTTCCGTGATGTTAATAAAATCGTTGTTAAGATCGGGACTTCTTCAATCACCAGAAAGGGCTGTGACAATACTAAAGAAAACTGTAACATTGATCCAGAGTTTATGGAAAGCATAGCTTTCCAGGTCTCAGAGCTCAGAAAACAGGGAAAAGAAGTAATCCTTGTGAGTTCGGGAGCAATAGGTGTCGGGCTTAATGAGCTTGGTATAGCCCCTAAACCCCGCGAGATCCCAATTCGACAGGCAGCTGCAGCTGTTGGGCAGAGCATACTGATGCAAGACTGGAGCAAGGCTTTTTCCAGATACGGGATGAAAGTTGCTCAGATCCTTCTCACATACGAATTCTATTCCGATAGAGTAGCCTATCTTAACCTGAGAAACAGCATCTCAACCCTTCTGGAATATGGTGTCGTCCCGATAATAAACGAAAATGACTGTACATGTACAAATGAGATTGAAGCAATCTTCGGGGACAATGACAGGCTCTCTGCAATGGTTGCAAGCAAAATTGATGCTGACCTCCTGATCATCCTTTCGGATATTGATGGGCTCTTTGATAAGAACCCAAAAACGCACAATGATGCAAAACTGCTGACCCTTGTAAAAAAGATCACACCTGAAATCGAAAGCTACGGAGGCGACCCTACAAGTTTTAAAGGTGTGGGAGGGATGCGGACCAAGATAAAAGCTGCAAAAATCTGCAGCATGGCAGGCTGCTATGTCGTTATTGCAAACAGTGAGGTAGAGGATATCGTCCAGAAAATCGTTTCAGGAGAAGAAATTGGGACTCTTTTCCTTGCTGAGAGACATATTCAGAAAAATCGCGCTCGCTGGATAATTCTTGCCAGAGCTTCCGGTACGGTCCGTGTTGACGCCGGGGCAAAAGCTGCTGTTCTTGGGAAAAATAGTCTGCTCCCGGCAGGTATTGTGGATGTAGAAGGAACGTTTGACCGAGGAGACGTTGTAAAGCTTGAGTGTGACGGCAAAGTCTTTGCAAAAGGGATTACAGACTATACCTCTGAAGAGCTGATTAAGATAAAAGGAGCCCACACGGATCAGATTGAAAGCATTCTTGGTTATACTAATTATAACAATGTTATAAAAAAAGAAAATATAGGTATCCTGGAAAGTTGAATTAATCCATTGGGCCCAGGAAGAATTTCAGGTTTATTTACAGTTTATTTACAGTTTATTTACAGTTTATTTACAGTTAAATTTACAGTTAATTTACAGTTAATTTTCAGTTATTTTCTGGAAATAAGGAGATTTTATACATGATAAACCGAAAAATAGGATTTATCGGTGCAGGAAAAATGGGTTCTGCTCTCATGCAGGGCATCATTAAAGCCGGAATCGTACCGCCTGAAAATATCGGTGCAAGCGATGTATACGAGCCTTTTTTAAAAGAGTTGCAGACAAAGCTCGGAATCAGGGTATCAACCGATAATGCTGTTATTGTCAGGGAATCGGACATTCTTATTCTTGCGGTAAAGCCCCAGACACTGGGCTCGGTGCTTGAAAACCTGAGAGATGACATCACTCCTGAAAAACTCGTGATATCAATTGCTGCAGGAGTACCTCTTTCAACTTATGAGGGTGCTCTTCTTGAAGGAACCAGGGTTGTACGTGTTATGCCGAATATAGCAGCTACGGTTTCGGAGGCGGCTTCCGGAATTTCTCCCGGGAAGTATGCAACCCCTGAGGATATGAAGGATGCCCTTACTATCTTTTCTGCGGTCGGCACGGCAGTCCAGGTTCCGGAATCTCTGATGGATGCCGTTACCGGACTTTCAGGCAGCGGGCCTGCTTTCATTTTCCCTGTAATAGAGGCTATGGCTGATGGTGCTGTACTTGTAGGTATGGACAGGAAAAGTGCCCTTACCCTTTCAGCTCAGACCGTACTCGGAGCTGCAAAAATGGCACTTGAAACAGGCATGCACCCGGGAGAACTCAAAGATATGGTTACATCTCCTGCCGGAACTACTATTCAGGGAGTTCATGCCCTCGAAGAAGCCGGAATCAGGGCAGCCTTTATGAATGCTGTCATAAGAGCAAGTGAGCGTTCAAAAGAACTCGGGAAGAAGTGAAATCAGCTTCTCCCCTCTACTTAATTTTAGTTCACCCTGTTTCTTTTATATAAGTTTTCAAAACGTAAAATTCTTAAGATAAAATTTGCTTCCAAGACAAATTTTTCCTTTTTTCTGCTTTCTGTCACTCTTTCTGCTATTTGCTTATTATTTTTTTACCATATAGTTAATGATCATTTGTTATATATATAGGTAAATTTTATATATCAGTGGTTTCAATATTACTTTTTACCTGATAATAGCTGAGCATGCGTAACCGGGGGTTAATGGGGGCCATACTTCCTATTCCATGTCAGGCTCTCATTTATGGAAATTTCCAAATCCAGCGTACTCTATGTAAATTCTCTGGAACTGTTAATTCGTTTATACGTTGATTCTTTTATCCATAGCTTGCGATAAATTATGGTGGAACAGGGTTCTGGACTTTCTCTGTCCGCCACGAGGGGAACCTCTTATGGGGGTGAGAGGTTCCTCTTCAAATTCTCCTTATTTATATGAAGAAGCGTAAAACCCCGAAGTCTTTATCCTGGTGGTAGTTCACTTCTTCAGAATTACTATTTGCTGACATTTTTCAGGCATCCAGAATATTCTGCTCTCATACTCTTTTTTATAATATCTTTGTTTATTTCTTAATCAAGTCTCTTGCTCCTTTTTCTCTGGAAAACAATTTATGTAAGTAACCCCTTTTTGTATAGGGGTTAGATGAGAGAATTTTCTCGGCCGAAGGTTGTTGTTAGCAGGTGTCTTGAGTTTGACCACTGCCGATATAATGGTGAGATAGTTAGCAGTCCTGTGGTTGTAAAACTTAAGAAGTACGTTGATTTCCTGCCTGTCTGCCCAGAAGTGGAAATAGGGCTTGGAGTCCCAAGAAACCCTGTGAGAATAGTCCTTAATAAAGGAGGGCACAGGCTTGTTCAACCTTTGAGTGGGAAGGACGTCACTGAGAATATGAAAGCTTTCTGCTCCAGTTTCCTTGATTCTGTAGAAGGTGCTGACGGCTTTATCCTGAAATTCAGGTCTCCGTCATGTGGGTTCAAGGATGTGAAGGTTTACCAGTCTGCCGCGGGTCAGGGTGTAGTTGAAAAGACTTCGGGATACTTTGGGGGCGCAGTTCTGAAAAGGTATCCTTTCCTTCCTGTTGAGGACGAAGGCAGGCTCAGAAATGCCCGGATAAAAGAGCATTTCCTCACAAAACTCTTTACATTTGCAGCCTTTCGGAAAGTAAAGTCCGAAGGCGGTATGAAGGATCTGATAAGCTTCCATACACAGAATAAATTTCTTCTTATGGCTTATAATCAGGCTGAACTCCGGAAATTAGGAGAGATTGCCGCAAACAGAGGAGGTAAGCCCTTCAAAGAGCTGATTTCCAATTATGAAGAACACCTGTACAGTGCTTTTTCCCGAGCTCCTGTATATACTTCAACCATTGATGTATTAATGCACTCTCTCGGATATTTTTCAGATCAGCTTTCAAACCGTGAAAAGACCCTGTTTTTTGATTGGGTCCAGAAGTACAGGGAAGGAAAAGCTTCGCTCTGTCCTGCAATAAACACAATCAAGTTATGGATTGTAAGGTTTGAGAGCGACTACCTGATGCATCAGACCTTTTTTGAACCGTATCCTGAAGATTTGATGGAAATAAACCCGGTAGAGTCTCATTTGAGGGAAGACCTCTGGATATAAATCATATAAGATATTTCTGGATGGAAGTAAATTATGAAAGCTAGGATTAAACTGACCTTTATTTTCTTACTCGTTTATGTGGCTGGAGTTATTTTTTTCGGGCCTTTTTCTGAGGTGTCCGGGAATTCTGGCAACGGAGGAGTAGAGAATAACCTTGGAGCCGAGAATGAGAATTCCAACTCTTCTGACGCTCTGGTCACGGAAGAACTCATAGAGCCAGGGAAATCTGCCAGATCCTATTCATGGAATTACGAAGGCTACCGATGGCATCTTACTCTACTGCTCGATGATAAGCTTTACCACGCATACGAGTCACGGACACGCAAAAGGAACTACGACCTTTTTGCTTCCGATCCATATGATGAATGGTTAATTAAGAATATCGCAGATACTCTTTTTTCTCTTTCAAAGGAGTACGGGCTTGAAGAAAACAAGATACCTGGGCTTTGTGTTTCCTTTATCCAGTCCCTGAACTATACTTCAGACCTCACAAGTTCGGGGTATGACCAGTATCCCCGTTTTCCTTATGAAACTCTTTATGATAATGGTGGAGACTGTGAAGATACCTCTATCCTGGCGGTAGCAATCCTGCAAGAGATGGGTTACGATGTCGTCCTCCTGGAACTTCCGGAGCACATGGCTCTCGGAATAAAATGCGACCCTAAAACGAAAGGCAGGAGTTTCGAATATAATAATAGCCATTATTACTATCTGGAAACTACAGGAAGAAACTGGCAGATTGGGGAAATGCCTGAAGAGTATGAAAATAAGCCAGTCGAGGTTATCCCTGTATATAGAAGACCCCTTGTTAACCTTGATTTCAGTGCCCGATGCGAATACTCTCAAAAAGAAGGGGTGGTAGATGTTAATGTTACTTTGAGAAATGTGGGTTCCGAAATCGCAGAAAATGCCACTGTTTATGTTGCCCTCCAGGCAGACGATGAGAGCAGAATATGGGACCAGATAGAGAGCGACCCGGTAATAATCGAGCCTGAAGGAGCTTATCAGTTTACTGCAAAGGGGCTCAGGGTCCCAGGAGACAGGACCTTCAGAGTATATGTGCGAGCTATAGGGGAAAATCTATTATCCAAAGAAATTATGAGCGAATGGGTAAGTATCTGATGGAATATTTAGAAAAAGTTTCTCTTGATTCGATAACTTAATGTGTTTTCCTGGAGTGGAGGTAGTCATATGAAGAAACTTTACAGGTCAAAAAAGAACAGGATCATTGCCGGAGTATGCGGGGGAATAGGGGAATACTTTGATGTAGACCCTACGCTCATAAGGCTATTATGGGTATTCCTCGCCCTTTATGGAATTGGAGTATTTGGTTATATTGCAGCCTGGGCTATAATCCCTGAAGAGAGTTAAAAAAGAGATTAATTAATATTCTACAAAGCCTAATTAATGAGTTCACTACAAGGGCCTTCAATTCTCCTTTCCAAGTACCATTTCAAGGTAAGAAGTCCTGATAGAATCCTTTTCATCGACCCCGAACTTAGATAAAAATTCAAATAATTTACGCCTCGAAATTTCAAGGTCTTTTTCATCTTCTATATCGATCTCTACTTCAAGGAACTCTCCGAGCCCTTCAACTGCATCAAGGCAGACAGTAATATTCCCTGCCCTGAAAATTTCCCTTTTTTTGCGGACTGCACCGGCTTCCAGGAAGCCAAGCGCATGGAAAATTTCTGCCGTAGTATCCCCATTCACAGGCGTTTCGATCTCTACTCGGGTTTTTGAGACTTTATCGAGTTTAGGGCCTTTATAAGTCAGCACAGCCTGCCCGCCCATAGAGCGGATCCTCAGAGCCTCATCGGTTTTTGCAAAATTCCGGTATGGAGCTGCAAAATAGACGTCAGACTGTTCTTCAACCCCGATTTTACTTGCCCCCATTTCTAAAAGGACAGGGCGGATCTTTGAGTGATCCGCTCTTACCTTGACTTCCACTTCAAGCATAGTTTCCAGACATCTCCGGTTCTATTCATGGTTTGGTTAGTATTTCAATCCATAATTAAATAATTGGGATGCCTGGCCGGAAATCCGAATAATATCAGGCATCTACAGGGACGAATTTGGTGCCGTAGTATATCATACCGCGTTCACCGTCTTCCCCGAGCTTTCTGAACACGGACTTTACCCGCGTCCCGATCTGGATTTTATCAATATCGCCAATAACCTGAGAGGTCAGGCGGGGGCCCTCATCCAGTTTAATAATTGCAAGGGCATAAGGAGCCTGGCCTTCAAAACCTTCCGCAGGTGTGTGAATCAATGTATAGCTTACGATTTCGCCGGTACCTTTGAATTTGTATGGTTCGAGCTCACCCATGCGCCTGCAGTTCACGCAAACATTGCGCGGAGGATAGAAATATTCCCCGCATTCCTTGCAGCGAGTCCCTTCAAGGTTGTACCTGATACCGATGTTTCTCCAGAACCTTGGAACAGAAGACATCTAATATCACCTCTCCCTCGAGAAAATATGAATTACTGCTGTTGCTCCTGACCCTCCTACATTGTGGGTCATCCCGTACTCTGCGCCTTCTACCTGGCGCTTGCCTGCATCTCCGCGCAGCTGGGTTACAATTTCCACAGCCTGTTTGATGCCTGTTGCTCCCACAGGATGTCCGCAAGCTTTCAGGCCGCCGGAAGTGTTGACAGGAATCCTGCCGCCAATTGCAGTTTCCCCGTTTTCGGTGACAATTCCACCTTTCCCTTTCTCAGCAAAGCCGAGGTCTTCAATTGCGCAGATCTCGGCAATAGTAAAGCAGTCGTGCACTTCGACAAGGTCTATGTCCTTAGGGGCCAATTTTGCCATTGAATATGCTCTCTTTGCAGCCATTACGGTTGCATCAAGAGTGGTGATGTCCCTTCTATCATGCAGGGCAATCGTGTCACTTGCCTGTGCTGTTGCCTTAATGTAAATTGGAGTATCGGTATATTTGTGGGCGATTTCTGCAGGTGCCAGAACAAGTGCTGACGCTCCGTCCGTTATAGGAGAGCAGTCAAAGATATGTAACGGGTCGGCTACCATTATAGAATTCAGGACATCATCTACGGTAATCGCGTGCTTGTACTGAGCAATCGGGTTAAGACATCCGTTTTTGTGGTTCTTGACAGCTACTTCTGCAAGCTGTTCGCTTGTGGTCCCGTATCTGTGCATGTGCAGCTTTGCAATCATTGCATAAAGTCCAGGGAATGTTGCCCCTGCCATGCCTTCCCATTCCCGGTCAGCAGCTGCTGCAAGAGCTGAAGATGCTTCTTCGGACCCAACGTCTGTCATTTTCTCTGCTCCTGCTGCAACCACAATGTCGCTGTAGCCTGAAGCCACAGACATTATAGCCTGGCGCAGGGCAAGCCCTCCGGATGCACAGGCAGCTTCCACTCGAGTAGCCGGGACGTGAAGGTTTCTCGAAAGCCCGGAATAATCCGCAATGAGAGCACCTATGTGTTCCTGCTCAATGAAACGTCCTCCACTCATATTTCCAATGTAAAGGGCGTCAATATCTTTTCCGCTTACACCTGAGTCCTGGATTGCTCCGATTCCGGCTTCTACAACTATATCTCTCAAGGAACGTTCCCAGAGTTCCCCGAATTTAGTGTTCTTTACTCCGATAATTGCTACGTCTCTCATTATATTCACCCCGTTTTCAGGCCAGTCTGATCTTGCCTTTATGCCTGGCATACCTTGCGTAGTCGATGTATACAGGATCCTTGATAAGTTCGGAAACCGTCGGAGCCCTGTTTCGGATTTCCTCAATCCTGTCAGTAACTGTTATGCTGAATGCATCAGATCCTGCTCCGGACCCGAATGCAGTTGCAAATATCCTGTCTCCTGGCTTTGCCTGGTCAAGGGTCGCAGCTATTCCCATCAGGCAGGAGCCGGAATAGGTGTTTCCTATTTTTGGGACAACAAGTCCGGGAGCAATCTGGTCTTTTGTGAACCCCAGCATCTTTGCAGCCTTTCTTGGGAATTTTCCGTTTGGCTGGTGGAATACCGCATAATCATAATCTGAAGGCTTTGTCCCGAGTTTTTCAAGCAGACCTTTTGCGCCGTTTGTTACGTGTTTGAAGTACCCGGGCTCTCCCGTAAAACGTCCTCCGTGTTCGGGATAGGGCATTCCTTCTCTTCTCCAGAAGTCAGGGGTATCTGTTGTAAAAGAGTATGTATCTTCAATGATAGCGGCAAGCTCGGATTCATTTCTCCCTATAAGACAGGCAACTCCTCCTGCTGCGGCAGTGTACTCAAGGGCGTCACCTGGAGCTCCCTGAGAAACATCCGCTCCTATAGCCAGGCCGAGATCGATCATTCCTGAACCCACGAGCCCCATACACGCCTGAACTGCGGCAGTTCCTGCTTTACATGCAAACTCAAAGTCTGCTGCAGTCATTTCAGGAGTTGCGCCAATAGCCTGGGCTACGATAGTGCTTGTCGGTTTTACAGCGTAGGGATGACTTTCTGAACCAGTATACACCGCCCCGATTCTGGAGGGATCAACGCCGCTTCTTGCCATTGCGTTTCTTGCTGCTTCTACTGCAATCGTTGCTGCGTCTTCATCTATATCAGGTACGGATTTTTCGTACACCATGAGACCATTTTTAAGAGCCTCTGCGTCATCACCCCAGAGCCGGGCGATTTCTTCGATTTTTATGCGGTATCTCGGAACATATGCACCGTAAGATACAATTCCAATGGTCATGCTTTCACCTGTTTTTAAGTATTTAGGGTATCTTCCAGGGGGTCATTCCCTTGCATAGTATTGACTGTATTTTTTCAGTAGCTGCACAATCTGATCGAGATCCATTGTAGTTGCGACCAGAGGAATACGGTCTACTTCCGCCATCTTGACTGCAACAGGTTCTACCTCTTCCTTACGGAGTCCGTGGAGCACAACAGCTCCGGGTTTCAGGTTGGTTACCCGAATAGCTACGAGGGGGGATTTTCCGGTAGAGACTTTTGTAAAGATCATGGCTCTGTCCGTACTCCAGCCGTAGAGCTTCTGGAATTCGTGTGAGGAAAGTTCCAGGATTGCACGCTGGCTGTCGACGACAGAAAAACCATATAAAGGCTTTTCAACTCCTTTGTAGACTATATCGCCTTCAATAAGGTTAACCAGTTTAGCAAGCTGTATTGGGAGAGTATACTCGTAGGTTGAGTAGATGGATTTTGAGCTGATTTCAGCGTTAAGTATAGATTCGTAGGCGTGAATCTTTTTGCCTCCCCTCTCCATATCAATTTCAAGCAGGGACTCCACGATCTTCCGGACTATCAGTGTCCCTGGAGACTTTCGCCTCCCGCTTTCATAATCGCTGATAACAGAGGGAGAGACCTTAAGGTAATTTGCAATATCGGTCTGGGATATCTCGAAGTTTAACCTCCACTTCTTCAGGGACTCTCCGGGTTTATCTGAGAGTGTGATATCTCCAGCCATTTTTTCCGCCAGGCGGTTGCGCAGATTTTCTGAGGAATCGTTGGATGTCATGACTTACTTAGTCTAAGAGGAAACGTTAGCATATAAATATAACGAATGTTGATTCGGCAATTGTCGCAGAGCATTAACTGTCGAGAAGGAAACAATCTTTATCAAAAAATTTATAATGCATATAAGAGAAATTAGAATGTAATGCCCGCAGATTCACAGAACTCGGAGATAAGCGTTTCGGATATACTCCTATATATCAATTGCCCGCGACGGGTTTACTTTGTCAGCCGCGGATTTGAGCTTTTTCCTGAAATAAACGCATCAAGGCTCGAGAGAATGCTACTGAAAGAACTCTCCCTGAATTATTCTGAAATTGTGAAAAAGTGTTCGTTAAACGCCGATACCGTGTGCAAAGAACTTGAAGCTGCCCTTAATCAGGCCTGTGAAGACCTCCCGCTAATGTTTCCAAAAGAATTTGCACGCACTGAAAAGGAAACACTGGAGGAAGGAAACGCGCGGGCAAGAGCTAAAATTCCTGAAATTACAGCCAACCTTCTCAAAGGACTTGAAGAATTCGGAAAAGACTCCATGCTTGCGGCACTTTCCCCTGTTAAAACAGAGCCCATAATTTATTCAGAACGCCTGAACCTGAAGGGATCACCCTCCAAGATAGTCTGTTTTGAAGGCGTGAATGTCCCCTCAATTATAAGGCCCGGAAGCTGTCCTGTCCAGGGCGTCTGGGCGTCTGATAGGGTGCACGTTGCATCACTTGCCCTCCTCCTTGAAGCCGAGTCCGGAAAAGAAATCCCCTTTGCCTTTGTTGAGTACGTGAGTTTCGGGATAATCCGAAAAGTGGTTATCCGAAGTTCGGACAGGAGAGAGGTATTGAAAATCTGCAGACGTGTAGAGAAAATAAAAGCCGGATTCATGCCTGAGAAAACGGAAGAAAAGTTCTGTCCGGAATGCACCTTTTCAGAGCACTGTGTTTCGGAGTCTTCCCTTATGTCAAAGTTTTTCTAAACTTGAAGCAGTCGGAAAAGGTTGTAGAGTAATGAAAAAAGCAAGTTAGTATATCTCTTAAAAACAACATTTCTCATTTTTTACATTTAAGAATGGACTTGTATTGAGTATGGATATATAAGTATTCTCTCCAAGGACTCAAACAATTCGTCCGATTAAGTAACAATTCTGAAAAATGGAATCATAAATCAAACGTTCTTTCTGATTGTTTGATAATCTGGACAGAAAGATTATAAGGAGATAATTAAAAGGAGTTTATGGAGTTCAAATAAACTTTCCAGATTCAGACGAACTCCATAAATATGCCCTAAGAGGCACAATTAAGTTAGCTTTGCGTGTATTTAAGCTTGCTGACCTGCCTCCTGGGGATAAAAGGAGGACAAAATAATGACCAAGAAAATTAAAATAAGTGCAATGTTTATGGCAATGATTCTTGTGAGTCTTGCTTTTGTACCGGCTGTAAGTGCACAGGCTGAAACTAAATGTCATGAACAATTTTTGGAATCAAACCAAATTACTGTTAATGATTTTAATACTAAAATGACGAAATACGAAAAAGTTGGAAATCAAATTCACTATGCTGGTACTTTCAAATTTGACGTTGAAAAGGAGATAAACAATAAGATTAAAACTCTAAAGTCAAGTGGAACATTTACCGGGATAATTTCTCCAGATTCCTCAATTCACGTGGAGTACACTGGAGATAACTTCGCACTTGTAACTGATACTTCTAAAATTGGAGAAGATCAAGAAAATGTTTTGTATCAATATGAACAGGTAATGACGGTAAACGGAGAAACAAGCACCCAGAAAGAAACGTTCAAAGTGCCTAAGGAACAGATAAATGCCCTTAAAGAACAATCAATAGATTCTGCAGAATACGCACATCCAAATAGTTTATTAGCATCTAAAGTAAAAGTTGATTTGCCAAGTCTTGCACCATATGGATCTGTTTTGATATATAATGATATGCAATATGAAACTATTTTGGATTCTTTATCAATTCTAATTGCAATTGCGGCATACTTCAAAGTGCCTCAGGCTACTGCAGCGGCAGCCGTCGCTTTAGCTGTTGGAACTGCAATACCAAACTATTTGGATATTGATCCCCGCGACATATATCTTGATTTCTTCTTAACTACTAATGTATCGTCCCCTATGTGGGTTGAAGTAGATTATTACTATAAGTAATGTCTAACTTTTTGGCTTTGTAGAATACTTATATAGAAGGCTTGTAGAGACTAAAAATAAACCGCAAAAATATATGCGAAAAGCTATAATAATAAGTGAGGAATCATTATTTTAGAAGATTTCTACAAAGCCATTTTTCTCATTATATTTTTGAATATTTTATATACTAAGAAATAAATAGGAAATTAACATGAACGCAAAATCAGCAGATATATTATCACGTATATTAGCGTTGATAGCTATTTTTATAGCACTATATAATGCATATCTTGGATGGTTAGACGAACCAAAAAAATCTTACTTATCAATTCTTATATTGATATTTGTTTTATTGTCATTACTTACCGCAGAATATTCAAAAAAACAAAACCGCTAGGAATTATGTTATCAAAACCTATACAGAGTTCTTCATTGCCGGTGCTTTTAATGCTTCTATTATAGCAACGTATATGGTATGCTATTTTCCTTCTTATCAGTCTTTTTAGTATAATTTCTTGCAGGCTCTTTGTATGGAACTAAGGTTCTTACTGTCGGGAGTATGACAAATTTGTGCAGGCATTGCTAGAGCCTATCGTTTACTGATTACGAAATGAGGTACATGGAAAAGAAGCTTACTAAATGGGGATTCTGAAAAGATAATTTCTCATTCATTTTCTGTGGAGTGATTCAGTGGCTCTTGGCTGGATGAGGGGATAAATCAACGGAGATAGGCAAAATCTCTTTGCCATGAGGCTGTACGTAGCTAGAAAAGCCTATAATAGCACACAAGTCTACAATTAATTATGCTTGACATCACATAGAATTACATTGCTCTACATGGCGAGTGTTTTCCTTCGATGAGAACACCTGAATATGAAGTAGGGCAAAGTCCTCATAAGTCCTCATATATGTATCTTCTCACCATGCAATCAAACACTCAAAGGTTAAGGAAAGAATTCAGATTCAAAACGAGCACGAAAAACAGATTGTTTGATAATGTGGACAGAAAACTTATATAGAGATAATTAAAAGGAGTTTATGGAGTTCAAATAAACTTTCCAGATTCAGCCGAACTCCATAAAACACGCCCTAAGAGGCATAATTAAGTTAGCTTTGCGTGTATTTAAGCTTGCTGACTCTGCCTCCTGGGGAAGAATAACTTAGGAGTTAAACGAATGAGTAAGAAAAAATTGGGAATAGGTGCAATATTTGCAGCAATGCTTCTTGTGAGTATTGCTTTCGTGCCGGCTGTGA
>ENA-UOOK01004515-UOOK01004515.1-fermentation-metagenome-genome-assembly--contig:-NODE-4515-length-14849-cov-14.117480_pt1 | contig 14849 bp, 8 predicted proteins | sample MGYA00245777_ERZ724023 | MGnify/ENA primary metagenome ERZ724023 (study PRJEB28704, sample SAMN03018312) | fermentation metagenome | biome: anthropogenic terrestrial biome; feature: soil; material...
ACCGTCCCCTACGAACCACTGCCGGGACGGCGTGGCAACCGTCCCTTACGAACCACTCCCGGGATGGCATGGCAGCCGTCCCCTACGAACCACCCCAGGACGGCGTGGCATCCGTCCCCTACAATAAAACGGCATGGCAACAGCAAACAGGGGAACGGTGGTTAAACGGTGGTTAATGGAAAGACCTGTCCGTTTCCGAACAGGTCTTTGTTTGAGAGGAGCAATTTAATCTGATATTTCTTTAATCGTTACTATTATGTTTTGTTGGGTTCCACCTCTTTTCACTTGAACTATTATTTGGTCGCCGATGTTATATCGCGAGAGGACAAACTTGATGTCTGCCGAAGAACTAACTGCTTCTTCATCTATCTTCAGAATCAAATCCCCTCCCTTAAGCTCCGAATCATCATCCGATTGGGCAACATAAACACCGAGCTGAGAAACACGGTAATACATAGCTGTTGACACATCGGTGATGTCAACAAGCTCAACTCCCAAACCAGGTCGTCCACTGACAAATCCTTTTTCGATCAGACTGAGTATTATGGGTTTTGCCGTGTCAATCGGGATCACAAAGCCTAAGCCCTCTATCCCCGTGCCGCTGGTTTTCGCGTTCACAATTCCAACCAGTTCAGCATTTTCGTTGAACATTCCTCCGCCGGAATTGCCAGGGTTTATTTCCGCGTTAGTCTGCAAGAGGGTCATTGTCTCACCATCGATGGTGATTTCGCGGTCCAGCGCGCTGACGATGCCATCGGTCACTGTGCCGCCAAGTTCACCCAATGGGTTGCCAATTACTACGGCAAGGTCGCCTACTTTGAGTTCTGTGGAGTTTCCGTAGACGACAGGGGTCAGATTGGTTGCCTCAATTTTGATGACTGCCAGATCGGTTTGGGAATCTTTGCCGATGAGTACAGCCTCAAATGTTTCATCTGAGGTTAACCGAACATTAATGGTAGTAGCACCATCAATAACGTGGTTGTTTGTGGCGATGTAACCATCGCTGGTAATGACCACGCCGCTGCCAGCGCCCTGGACGACAAATTGCCGCATCCGCGAACTGTTTGATACTGTTTCTGTAGATATTTCTACAACTGAATCTTTCGCAATTTCTGCGATATCAGGCAAACTTAAGCCTGTCTGGGTTTCTCCGGTGTTACTGGTGCTGATGACCGATTGATAGACCACATCGGTTTCGGAGGGGTTAGAAGCGGATACCTGTTCACGCGTAATTGCGCTTCCAATCAGCCCCCCGCCAACACCTGACAACAAACTCATGGCTGCAATGAACAAAAGCACAGGTAAGATTTTTGGAGGTTTTCGTTTTGGTTTTGGGGTGATCACCATTAACGCGGTAGATTGCGAAGTTTTTTTTGGTTTGTCTGAATCTTGTTTTTTTTCGTCTGACATAATTATCCTTTCACTAATTGATTTAAGGATAACTACCTTCTATGTCATATGCTTGTTGAATAAATGATTGTTAGGTGAACATCTGGTGAAGGTTACTTTTTAACCTGAAGATCAGGCTGTGTCAAGCTCAAACCAGAAAGTGCTGCCTGCTCCAGGCTCAGAATCGACACCACAGCTGCCATGATGCAATTAGATAATCTTCCTGACAATTGAAAGCCCCAAACCGGTCCCCGGTATTTTCTGACTGGCTTTGTTGATTTTGTTATAGCGCTTCCAGATGTGGGGCATTTCTTGCGCCGTAATACCCTCTCCGTGATCCTGAACCTCAATGCGAACTTTTTGGTCTTTTAACAATTGCCTGACGGTGATTGTGTTGTCAGAGCCATTGTGGTTCGTGGCGTTGATCAATAGATTGTAAAACGCCTGGGTGATCTTGATCTCATCAGCCACTACAAATACTGTCCTGTCAAAAACGAAATTAAGCTCAGTGCCGGCATTGTTTACCAGTTCTGCGGTTCGGGCAATGGTTGCCGCAAGGCTGTCGGTCAGATTGTAGCGTTCAGGGTGCACTTCTATCATGCCTGATTCAAGGCTGGAGGTATCAAGGACATCACCGACCAATTGTGAAAGTCGCTGAACTTCATCCATAATGGTTTGTGTTTGGTCTGCGGTGACTTCATCGGGGAAATCGTGCATCATCTCGGCATAGCCATAAATCAGGGAGAGCGGTGTGCGCAGGTCGTGCGAAACATTAGCCATCAATTCTCTGCGCAAATCATCCACCTTGGAAAGCTCAGTCGCGGCAGTTGTGAGCGTGTCTGAGAGCTGGCGTATTTCAAGAAAGCCATGCCCGTCGAACTGAACATCAAGATTGCCTTCAGATAAAGCCTTGGCGCCCTGAGTAATGTTTTCAATCGGATTAGAAATTCGTTTTGAAATGATTATTGCCAGGATGATGGCAAAGAAAATCATTAAACCCGTAATGATATAGAGCTGCAATTTCAGAGTTGAGACCGTGGCATCGACAGGGGTAATCAGCGCATGAAAGGTCAGTGAAATCTCCCTTCCATTGCTGAGGGTAAAAAGTTGGGTTTTGGTGAGCGATTCTGGTCTGGGCTGTTTTGGGTTGAGCGGAACAGGATTGATTGGCAAGACAAACTCTTGAGAAAGCGTGATAATCATATCCTTGCTATTTTTTAGATCAACAAGAATGTTTTCGAGCTCCGGGCTGTTGATATTTTCACCAACCAGGCTGATCGCCTGGTCTATCTCGTTTTTGCGCACAAACTTGTACATTTCGGTGAGTAAGGCAGTTTGAAAGAGCCAGAGAATGCCGATTAATAAGACGCAAAATGCGAGCAGATAGGCAAAAATCCGCCATTTGAGCTTGACCTTATCCATCAAAACGATATCCCAGCCCACGAAGTGTGGTGATTGTGTCGCCATAGCGTCCAAGCGATTTTCGCAGAATTTTCATGTGTGTGTCGATCGTGCGATCGTCACCGAAATAGCTGTAACCCCAGACTTCGGAGAGCAGTCGTTCACGTGGGATAGCGATATTTTTATTTCGTATCAGATAAAAAAGCATGTCCATCGCTTTAGGTGGTAAGTGTACCAACTCTCCATCAATGGTGACTTTGTAAGCGGTCAGATCAGCTTTGAAGCCTTCTTTTTCGTAAATAACGTGCCCTTCATCGTCGGGTTCTGAGGGGGCTGGCTTTGCAGTTCGGCGGAGAATGGCGTTGATGCGCAGCATAATTTCTTTGGAAGAAAATGGTTTGACCACATAGTCATCGACGCCGACCTCAAAACCCAAAATTTTGTCATATTCCTCACCGCGTGCCGTAAGCATGATCACCGGGGTGTCCTGAACTTTGCGAATGTTCTCTGACCGCCGAAAAGCCATCCAACTCGGGCATCATCACATCCATAATAATGATGTCAAAGGTTTCTGCCCGGCAGAGTTCAACTGCTTCCATGCCATCACTGGCTTCCGTCACTTCGTAGCCTTCGAAAACCGCATATCTCTTGATGACCGATCTCAAACCAGCTTCGTCATCGACAATAAGAATCTTTGCCATTTTTCCAGCGCCTCACCAACTTCCTTTCAATTTGTGAATTGTATCTACTATTATAAAGAAGAATAATCGGCAGCTGATTAATAGCTTCTCTTAAACTTTGCCACCAACAAAATCGCGACAAGGAGAATGCCGGCGGGTATCCCCAGCTGCAAAGCATAACTGGAAGCAGCTCCACTCACGCTGCTGGTTGCAGGGATTCCTGTTTGCCCTGTCTGACCAGGAGGCTGCTGGTCCGCTTCGGGCAGCATTTGCCCATCCTGAGGAGCGGCTTGACCTGGAAAGGTTTCCCCATCTGGCGGCATAATCTGACCGTCCGTCCTGCCACCAGGGGTGAAACCTCCTGACATCTGTTCAAAGAAACTGATTTGCTCCTCGCTAATCCCAAGCGTGAGCAATTGTTCCTTTACCTGATCTGTCAATTCACCACCAGCAGCCTGAACGATTTCCATCGCCTGGCGCATAAGCTCTTGATCGGGCATTGTCTCAGGAAAACCGTTTTCACCCATACCCCAGCCCTGCTGATTTTGACCATCTGGAAGCCCGCCACCTTCGCTGCCAGGCATTTCACCCGGGGTCCATTCCATATTGCCTTGTGGGCTAAGATTTCGATTTCCACCTCCACTCATCGAGCCAAGATCTGCCATATCGATTTCAGACGCATCAACCAAGGCGGATGAGCTGGAGGTTTGCCCTTCTGTTGTAGCGGGGATGGATCCATCCAGTTGCCCGGTTATGCTCTCTGCCCGCAGAAGGTTTAAAGTGATCAGTGTATCAACTGCCTGGTTGAATTCATCAAAGCTTGTGAAAGCGGTCGGGTCGTTTTCAACATAGGGAGATATTTTGGTTTGCAGGTTCCTCACCGTCTCTTCAAACAAGCCGCTCCCAAAATAGTCAGTTACAAGCTGTTGGAGATATTGGTGATAAAGCCCGAGATAAGTTTCATTGCTTAGAACTGCGTCCAGCAAAGGTCGTGATTCCAGGGTTACCCCTGAAAGTGGTGTGTCAACAGGGGCGTTCACAATCTGAGAGGCATCACCAAATTGAAACCCACCATAAGAGAGATGATAATCCCAGGGCAGAATTGAGAGCACTCCATCGCGTTCCTGGATCACATAATTTTGTGCCATATTGGAATAATAGCTATCCAGGCTGACCAAAACCGTGTGCGCGGCAAAATAACGGGTCACTTGATCCATGTCAAAGAAGGATTCAAGATCCACGCCGTCATCCAAAGCTTTAAGAGCGGTAACTACGCGTTGTTTTTTAGCGGAAGATACGTTTCCAAGCGCGTTGTCAAAGATAGCGGGGTAAGATTCGAGGTTATCGTCAGTGTATTCCAGGCTTCCTCCCCGGCTTCCACCGCCCCCACCAACAAAACCCTGTCGATCCTGCCAATCATCAGTATTTGGAACCTGCTCATCGGCTTGGTCTTGCTGCTGACCAAAAGCGAAGCCGCCCTGCCTGCGGTTTTGCATACCTCCGCCCATTTCCATGGTTTTTACGTTGTAATATTCGCCGGCATTATCTCCAAAGACACGCCGATTGTAACTTTCGCCATAAGATTCAAGCGCGACGTAAAAACCGATCCCTTCGCTGTTCACCGAAAGACTGGCGTAATTGGTCAGCGGAGCCTCCACTCCAATATAGCGCATCAGCTCCTGTGAAAGGTATTCTTTCATGTAGCTCGGATCTGAAATCATATTGTTCAAAACCAACTCGTCCAGCCCAAGGCAGGTTTGACCATCAATATATTCACCAAATTTGATTCGCAGGCTATAACGTTCGGGGCTGCCGCTTTGGGAAACTTGCGAGAGGCTGGCATTCCCTTTTGTGCGCACGCCAACATTCTGATAAGTAACACCATTGACCACCACATCAGCCATGATATAAGTTTTCGCCTGGGCGTTCGCAATCATCTCATCCCATTTGCTTTGGTCGATGAGAATCTCCAAAGTAATGATCTCATCGCCAAACAAAGCTTCGCTATACTGGGTAAGGGGGGCTGTTATCACGGAGTTTTTACTTTGGACGCTCTGAATCATAAGTGACCCGAACAGAACCACGACGATCACGATGAGAGCAAGTTTTTCGGTTATCTTTTCTTTGATCATTTCTGCCTCGCTATTTGAAAGCAAAAGCTCAACTTGCGTATTCTCCGTTGAAACTGACCAGGCATGCAGAATTAACACCGGAAATCGATTTTAATTCGTTAACAACTTTTGCTGCAGGTTCCTTAAGGCGCACTTCGACCGTGAGTTCGATGCCTTCGTCAGAAACGGTCTTTGATTTGATTAAGTTTTTGCGGGTATCGTCGTCAATAAGCTTCAAAGCCTGGTTTTCTGCCGCGTCATTGGCAAGGCTGAGCACAAGGACGTAGGGAGTGTCGCTGCTTTTTCGGTTCACAAAAACCAACAAGACCACACCAATAATCAAAGAACAAATTACTGCCAGGGGCAACAACCCTGCCCCAACCACTATTCCAACCGATATTGCCCAAAAGAGAAAAGCAATATCAAGAGGATCTTTCACCGCGGTTCTGAAACGAACGATCGACAAAGCGCCAACCATACCCAACGACAGGATAATGTTGGAAGTGACCGCGAGAATGATTAGCGTGGTAATTAAGGTCATTGCCATGATGGAAACACCAAAAGAAGCCGAATACATCACGCCGGTAAAAGTTCTCTTATAGATAAAGAAAATGAAGAGCCCCAACGCGAAAGCAAAGCCCATTGCCAGCAGCATATCCAAGATAGACAGATCTGTCGCTTGTTGTAGAAAACTTGATTTGAAAATATCATCGAAAGTCATTTTTTACTCCTGAAAAATTCTTGAAACAGCATATTTGGAAAAAGAAACAGTTGGTCTGGATGAAAGTGCCGTTAGGGCACGAACAACCTCTGGTAAAAATTGGTCATATTTAACCTCAAGAATATAGGCGTTCACCAGGGGAAAGCCCGGATAGCTTGAGGAAAGAAAGTGTTCGGGCTGGTTGCTTGTGCGCATGTGGTGATCCAACGTGACGCGCACATTGCCCGGCTTAAGTTTGTATGCCTCGCGCCAATATTCCACGATCGTTCGCGGGCGCAGTTGTTGGTATTTTAATTTGGCGTAAAACTCAACCAAAATCGGCTCTTCGGATTGGACCAGGGAGGAATAATCTCCATTCAACACCTCCACGCAGATGTCCCGTGAGACCCTTGCGCTGGTTTTGTAGCAAAGCCCCTTTAGCTTGCTTTTTTTCTCCAGCATAATCAGGCTTGAGTCTGCATTGTACAAACGCATTCTGAACTTTTCACGATCGTCAACCCCATTTATTTTTTCGCTCAAAGCCTTGTCGGCATAATTATCAAAGTAAACGCTACGAACTGCATAGCCACCTTTCGCGGTTGCATGTTCGTCCATTTTCATCACCCGCGAAAGTCTGGTTCTCAGCTCCAGCAAATCAGCATAGTTTATATAGTGTTTATATTCATGTCTTCCCGTCATCGGTCATCAATGATCCACCTTTATTTTGGTATGTGGAATACTTTACACGGGTTGAATGAGCTCCTGATGTAGGGAAAGTGAAGATTGACTGAACTCTTTAGCAATCCTGTGTCGCAATATTTTCTGTTCGAAATCCGCTTCTATCCTGTATCCTGGCAAGATAATGATATGTGAAAAAGCCAACAAACCCCATCTGGGGAGCCTGCCCTGGTACACGGGAGGAGACGCTTTCCAGGAGCGTGTTCACGGCAGACCTTTTAAGCTTGAGCCTTCTCAAAGAATATACATTTTATTCGTTTTTTATTCTAATATTATATAATTCCAAAAGTAACAAGACCCCACCCCCAACTTTGCCCAGGAGGCAGCTATGAAAACACGAATTATTAGCGTTTTAATCCTTTTATCAGTTATCTTGTCAGCTTGTTCCAAGCCAGCCGCTCCTACCGAAGTTCCCGCTACAGAGTCGCCTGTGGTCCTGCCAACAGAAGCCCTCTCCGAAGTGCAGGGCGACATTGTCACCAGTATCGAAGAAGCGAAGTCTGCCACAATTCAGATCGAAGCGCAGGGTTCTTTTGTCGACCCTGAATTCGGTCAGTTGTTAAATTCCGCCGGGCGCGGATCGGGCTTTATCATTCACCCCAGTGGTATTGCCGTAACCAACAACCATGTCGTCACCGGCTCTGCCCTGATTAAAGTGTGGGTTGGCGGCAGCACCAAAGCGCTAAACGCCCGCATTCTTGGTGTCTCAGAATGCTGGGACCTTGCGGTCATTGATATCGAGGGCGACGGTTTCCCATATTTTGAATGGTATCAGGGCAACACCAACCCAGGGGTTGAGGTCTATTCTGCCGGCTTCCCCTTCGGGGACCCTGAATACACGCTGACCAAAGGTATTATTTCAAAAGCAAACGCCGATGGTGAAACCAGCTGGGCATCTGTGGATGCTGTGATCGAACACGACGCGCGTATCCGCGGAGGCAACTCGGGCGGACCGCTCCTCTCGAAAGACGGGCAGGTGATCGGTATCAACTATGCTGGTTCAGATCTTTATGACACCAACTACGCGATCAAGGCAGATATTGCCAAATCAGTGATCGCCACGCTCGAATCCGGTGTCGATTTTGAATCGATCGGTGTCAATGGCACGGCAGTTTCCAATTCAGATGGCAGCATCACGGGAATTTGGGTCGCCAGTGTAAAATCGGGCTCCCCAGCCGACAAAGCCGGCATCAAGGGCGGCGATATTATCACCAAACTCGAAGGTCTTGTGCTGGCGACCGATGGCACCATGTCAGACTATTGTGACATTCTGCGCACCCGTTCTGCCACAGACACCTATTCGCTCGAAGTTTTGCGCTTTGCCAGCGAGGAATTCCTGGAAGGGCAGATTAATGGGCGCGCCCTCGAGCAATCCTTCTCTTTCGCCCAGCAAATATCTGAGCAATCCGATATCGAGCTCGAGGATAGCCCTTCAATTGCTGCCGGTGGTTACGTCACCATCCTGGACGACGAAGGTGCCATCCAGGTTAGTATCCCTGCCCAATGGAGTCAGATCGATGGCAGCAAATGGGTTGATGGCAATACAACCTACGGAGCAGCAATTTCTGCGGCAGCAGATTTAGACGCCTTTACCACTGGCTATTACGAACCCGGAATCTTCTACGCCGCCTCTGACGAAATCGCCCGCCTGGGTGGTTATGTGCAGCTTTTGGATGTGTATCGTGACAGTTACAGGGCCGATTGCGATCTTGTCGGACGATATGATTATGAAGACAGCGCCTTCGAAGGCAAATATGACCTTTTTTCAAATTGTCTTGGCGAGGATAATGTCTTGTTTGTTCTTTCAGCCAGACCAATCTACGACCCTTCGGCATATTTGGTTCTCCTGATGGTAAATTTGATCCAGGATTCCGACTTTGACGCCCTGGATGAAATTTTGGCAACCTTTGACGTGGTTGGCTACCTGCCATAGCACAACCTTACTGGTAGACAAAAGGACTGGTTGGCTTCAACCAGTCCTTTCTTTCTGTATGGCGATGCTGATCATCAAGCCCAATAATCCATGCAGGAGATCAACAGCAATTCCCAATATCAGAATATACTCTCGATTTTTGCCTTTTTGCATGCAAAACCTTTATATACGAGTACAAGCGTAGCGGCAGGTCCTGATCTTGAGCACTTAATCACCCTTTACATAGTCAGACCCCCCATCTCAAGAACTGCGGACAAGCATTGTAAACCGGCAATAACCACAATATCATCGATATGGGTTTGGCTGATTAAGAATTTCGGATTCGCTCAGGCTTTGTACACCCCCTTACCGTCTGCGCGATTTCATATTTCGTATTGCTGGGGGTTCAAGCCTTTACTCCACCAGTTTGTCCGCAAAAGCATATTCGGTTTGGTGGGTAGAGTCGTTCACTTTTTTAGTGTTGTGCACTTATGGATAACTTCGAGTCCACGCTATAATTACGGTTTGGGGGTGGTAGAAAATATGACAAGCCAACTAACATTTCTCGATCAAAAGCGTTATAATTGACAAGAAATGAATAAACCTTATTCTTACAAGCTATAGATGTTGGACACAAATAATTATTGCTTGTTGAAGTGCCAAAAGGAGACTCAATGAATAGATTTCTTTCAGTTTTTCTGGCAATTGTTTTACTTTTTACTTCTGGTCCTTTTCACTTTTTGAATGCAGTAAATTCCCAAGATATACCAGACGATCCAAATCAAGCTTATCCAATTGAAGATCCAACACCAATTCCGGAAGAAGGTGATATTCCGCTAGATATTCCCTACGATCCGCAGGACGCATATCCGATAGGAGATGGAGACGAGTTTGGAATTGGAACAGGTTTCGATATTCCGGCAGAATATGTCGAATTTCCCGTGCTTATCCCGGGACAAACCCCTGAAGGTGGAGCGCAATTGCCCATGCCAGAGATGGAAATGGTTGAGGTTTATCAGCCACCTATTCCGGAACCGCAGGTAAAACCTCTTCGAATTTCTTTGAGTGTTGAACCTCAGATTTATGTAGAAAACCAGCCAATCGAAATTAGTTGGCAATTAAAGAACCTCGGATTGGAAGGTTTAGATGGCAAAATTATGCGCTTTTATTTACCGGCTGACCTACGACCGGCAGACCCGACAATTAATACTGAGGTTAGCGACGATGGTATTTTAGATTTACCAGCAAGCAGTGAAAAATCGACTTTATCGTTCATTTTTAGCGGAGAATTTGAAGATAAAGATAGTTTTATATCCCTAAGGCTTGAGCTTTTAGAAGGTAAGATTTTGCTCGATAATCTGGATATTCAAATTCCTGCCCATGGTTACACACTTGAAGAGATTCAGCGTGAAAATTTGAAGATTTATTTTCCGAATGAAGTTGATATTTCAACAGATGATAAACCGATAGAAAAGAACCTTATCTTTCATATCGGACCACCTATAGCCCAAAACATGCCGTCGTACAGTCTCTCAGGTAATCCTTTTGAGATCCTGGCGGTCAACCCCGATGTTGCAAAAAACGTTACACAGTTCAACAAAGCACTTGAAATCACACTTGTTTACGAGCCTGAACAATTCGAAGATTTTCAAGAAGAAGGCTTGCAGGTTTTTTATTTTGATGATGAACTAAATGATTGGTTTCCATATGAAACAATGGTTGATAGTCTAAATAAGACGCTGACTTTTCAGACAGACCATTTGACCCTGTTTGACATTAAGGCAAGTGATTGGCAGGCGTACATGCCACCCTCGATTCAAGATTTTGAGGTATCTGGTTTTACGGGTGCTGCAACCTACAGCTATCCCATTCAGACCTTTGAGGGAGCGGGTGGTTTGAAGCCAGAGCTGAACCTAACCTATAACAGCCAGATAGTTGATCAAGGAGTTGCCTTTACGCAAGCCTCTTGGGTAGGGATGGGCTGGAACCTGGATACTGGCTTTATAACACGAGATATGCACGGGACACCCTTTGAATCTGATGACACTTTTATAGTGAACTTTAACGGCGTCAGCGGAAGGTTGCTGCCAATTAGCGCAAATGAGTATGTTTTACAAACCAACCCTTCAGAACGGTTTTTCTTTGACGGCGATACAAACAGCTGGGAAATGAAGACGGGTGAAGGGATTATTTATATCTTTGGTGGGCTGGAAGCTGTTGCAAAATATCACCCCACTGAAACCTGCACTAAGAACCCAACAAGCAGCTGGAAGTGGGGGCTAAGCAAGATAGTCGACAGTTATTCGAATGAAATCAATTTTAGCTATGCCCGGACGGCAAAGAGGGTGCCTGATTGTTTAAATCAAATTGATATTTTTCCAGCTCAAATTTCTTATGGAAATTTTAAAATTGTGTTCAATGTGGAAAGTCGCCAGGATTATCGAATTTCTTGGCTGAAGGATACATCAATGGTTAATTTTTCCAAGCATCGCTTGGAAAGCATTGATTTATTCGTGAGCAATATAATTGTCAAATCCTATCTGTTTAAATATGCAACCGAACCAGGTAATCAAATTATGCCAGGTCTTGAGTGGCAAGATGGAGTGAAAACCAGCACTTTAGAATCAATACAAGAGCTCGCAAACCGGACAGACACACCTGTCCAGGGCTACAAAGCCACCACATTCTTCTATGATTATGTACATTTGATTAGAGCAGAAAACGGTTATGGAGGGCAAGTTAGTTTTGAATATAAAGCTTTTTATGATTTTAGTGCAAACGCCTCTAACACTGTGGTTTATGATTTCGTGCGGGAAGAATGTGGAGCTACTTGTCCTTCTGATTACTTGGGTTGGAAGGATGACCTGCCAAACACGGAGATGAAAAGGGTTAATATAAGATACCATCGTTCACCTGTTCGGAGGAGTTCGCTATATATTAATTTCTCATATGATGAACTTATCAATATCTATACAGCTTTCCCTGAAACGATTTTAAAACCAGGCAACCACCTTAGAATGACTCAGGAAGCGTATCGCGATGCCCCTGGATATAGCAATTATTCAGATTTTGGATTCCGTTCAAGGTCTGATCCCACAAAAAACAAGATTTGGTCGACACTTAGTATTCCAAGTCCATTAGAATGGACATCAGGGAGTGATGAAATAACGCTTCCTTTTGACTATGATATCAATGATATCCAGTTGTACATTGAAGTTTATAAACGTTTGGTACTGGGCAATTATAAGATAAATGCAGCAAACATTCGTTATGCGGTAACCAAGAAAACAGTCGCAGATACCGTTCAAGATACATCAGCAACTTGGGAATACTCTTATCCCGAGACATTCCAAATGAACACAGCCGCACAAGGAGAAAAACTATATGTAGAAGCGAATACCGAATTTTGGGGATTCAGCAATGTAACCATAACCCAAACAGATAATGTAAGCGGGAATAAAATTGTAACTGAACAGTTTTTTGATCAAAGCCGGGCTCTAAAAGGTAAATTGCTCAAACAGCTAGTAAGATCAGAGAATGATGAATGTTTTTCGCAAAGCCTATATACCTTTGAAATTGATACTTTTTATAGCCCTTCATCGCTCTATAATCAAAAACTCCGTGAATATGCTGATTTGGCAGTTGTCTGGACAAGAATCAGCCAAACTGAGGACTATAGTTATGATGGCGTTACTTGTTCTTCCCTTGAGTCCGCATCAACACTCGGCAGTAGAAAAACTTATTCATATCTTTCTACAGAAGACGCAAATTACAACCGCAATCTGAATCCAACCAGGACTAACAATGAGATTTACGATGGAACGCTTTGGTCAACTCAGAGCGTTGAGAATTGGTCATACAAACCCAAACAGTTCTACACAATTAACAACAAAAAATTTGAATTCCATTATTTACTTAACAATCAGTACCTAACTCATCCCGATTCTGGCACATTAAGTGAAACTCATTATTCGTATTCTTCAGGCAGACCAGTTCTCATCGGAACGAAAGATTGGGTTGACGCCACAGGCACCACTAAACTATACGCCTTAACCAATTATAGCTGGGATGGCAAAGGGCGGCTGGCGACAAAAACCAGTTATAACGAGGCAGTGCCTGGCAACAACATGCCTGGCGGAGCGAGCCTTACGGCAAGCTACATTTATGGTGAGCCTGACTTCCCAAATTTAGTTACTAAAGAAACCATTTCAGGTTCTGATGGACTGAGTTTCACAACTCAAACCAATTATAACCAACTTGGTTTGCCGGTGATGGTCACCCATCCAGATGGCTCCACTGAGTCGGCAGCCTATGACGATCTTGGTAGAGTCATAGGCGTTTGCGGACGAGGATTCAACTGTAATTTGAATGTCTGGACTCTTACCGTGACATACGAGATGGATGCCACTCCACCGTCGGTAACAATTAAACGGCAAGATACTGCCTCTATCCGATATAGCTACACTGGTTTTGGGGAAGTGAAAGAAAAAGTGATCCTGGGAGCTGAGATTGAGGGTGAAATTCAGAATTGGACAGAACAGATATTCAATTATGATGGATTGGGGAATGTTTTATCGCAAAGCAATGCTGGGTTAAGCAGAATAACAGAGAGCGATGCGCTGGGAAGAATGGTCCGAGTTGCACGAATTGACGGAGAGAGTGAACAAACAGAGCTTATTTTTACCTATGCTTTGCTCAGCCCAGAGAACAACAACAAGTTTTTCTGGGAAAAGAGCACCACTGATGCCAAGGGAAACGTAAGCAAAGAATATACCAATGGTTTGGGGCAGGTGGTAAGGGTTGTTCCCCCAACCGGACCCGAAAGCATTTTTGAATACGACAACCTCGGCAGGCTGATAAAGACAATTTATGGCGGAGCAGAAACCGAAATTAGTTATAACGCTGCCGGTCAAAAAACCTGGATGGACGATGCCGATATGGGCGTCTGGATGTACAGCTATGATGCCTGGGGAAACCTCCTGAACCAAACCGATGCAAGAGGAAAAGTAATCACAATGAGCTATGATTCCTTCAGCAGGCTGAATGTAAAATCGACATCTGAAGGAATAGTCAGCTACAGTTATGACGAACATGATCAAATCGGTTATCGCACCGGTATGAAGGATCAAAGTGGGGAAACTGAATGGATCTACGACAAGCGCGGAAGGCTGATTCAGGAAGAGAAAACTGTGCTGGGAGGTCAGTATCGGACTGTCTGGGCTTATAACAACGCAGACCAGCTGACCCAAATGATTTATCCGAGCAAAGAAAAAGTGTTATACAATTATCTTCCACAAGGGAACGTAAGTGGGGTGGCACATTATCAGTCTCAGCTTGAAGTAGATCAACATAACCGGGTCATAGAAAAGAGCTTGTACAATGGAAATCAGACGAAATATCGTTACTATGGCTGGTTGGAAGAGGGCGGTGGAAGTCTGAAAGACATCTCTGCCTCGCGGGGAAGCAGCAGTAAATATCTTGACCTTCGCTATCAATATGATGAGCTTGGCAACGTAAGCCAAATACAAGATGGTGGTAACGGTTTTCAGACACAAAGTTTTCAATATGACCAGCTCAACCGTTTGGTGAGCGCGGCAACGGATAATCTCGGCGAGGGTCGTTATAACCAAAGCTACAGCTACGATCCTGACACTGGGAATCTTCAGAACCATTCAGACGTGGGTGAATATCACTATAACGTTCTTCATCCTCATGCTGTGGAGACAGCCGGGGTATACAGCTATACATATGACCAGAACGGAAATGCGACCAGTCGGACGCTGAACGGGCAGACAGACAGCTATGAATATGATGCTGAGAACCGTTTGACAGAAATTGAGTATCAGGATGGCAGCATCATAAAATTTCTTTATGACGGCGATGGGAAGCGCGTTGCCAGGTTGAATGTTGACAATGAA
>ENA-UOOK01004517-UOOK01004517.1-fermentation-metagenome-genome-assembly--contig:-NODE-4517-length-14847-cov-9.911709_pt1 | contig 14847 bp, 16 predicted proteins | sample MGYA00245777_ERZ724023 | MGnify/ENA primary metagenome ERZ724023 (study PRJEB28704, sample SAMN03018312) | fermentation metagenome | biome: anthropogenic terrestrial biome; feature: soil; material...
CAAAAGTGGGGAATTCTACTTTGCAATATTGGGTAATTTTATTTTACAGCAAACAATTGGGGGAGGTAAGGGATTTTTACTATATAATACCTTATTGGGATATTATACTTCATGCATTCAGTGCCGGAATGCTTGCTTCACTGGGATTTGTTCTAATAGGGATAATCAAGAAAACAGGGCATCTAAAATATTATCTAAGCCCTTTCTATATTGCATTATTTTCATTTTGTTTTGCATTAACAATGGGTGTTATATGGGAAATTTATGAGTATTCAGCCGATGGCTTATTATCTCTTAATATGCAAAAATATGCGTTGGCTGATGGTACAAAGCTTATAGGGCGAAAGGCTCTTTCCGATACAATGGAAGACCTTATAGTAGATGCTCTAAGTGCTTTGGTTATTACAATATTAGGATATCATCAGTTAAAGAAAGAAGAAAATACAGATTGAAAAATCAGGGAACCATAAATGACTTTTTATGCAGTCTGACGTCCCTATGGTTTAAAAATACAACTTTTAAAATAGTCTTTAACTGTAGCCGAATATATGATATAATCAAAAAAGTATTAATGATAGTTCAAGGAGGTTAATATAATATGAAACATATAAAAACAATAGGCTCAAGAAATTTGAAAGAAACCTTGTCCAAGGGCGGATGTGGAGAATGCCAGACTTCATGCCAGTCGGCATGTAAGACTTCCTGTACAGTTGGAAATCAGAAGTGTGAAAGAAAGTAAATTAAAAGGTGGTGGATTTTCCACTGCTTTTTAATTTATTTTAACTGAGGAGGATGAAGATGTCGGATAATAAAAAAATCCATAAATTTTCTTTGAATGATAGGAATATTGTTCTTGATATAAATAGCGGAGATGTACATGTAGTTGATGATATAGTATATGATATGTTGGATTTTTATGAAAAATATACTAAAGAAGAAATATTGGACAAACTTTCATCTAAATATTCAAAAAGAGATTTAGAGGAAGCTTATGAAGAAATAAGTGAATTGAAAAAGAAAGGTATGCTTTTTTCTGATGAGATAGACATGGGAAATATCAAATATAATGAGCAGAATGTAGTTAAGGCTCTCTGCCTTCATGTAGCTCATGATTGCAATCTGAGATGCAAATATTGCTTTGCCTCTCAAGGAGATTTTAAAGGAGAAAGGCTTCTCATGCCTCTGGAGGTGGGAAGGAAAGCTTTGGAGTTTATTTCAATCAATTCCGGAAAAAGAAAAAACTTGGAAGTCGATTTCTTCGGGGGGGAACCTTTGATGAATTTTGATGTAGTTAAGGAACTTGTTTCCTACGGAAGGATATTGGAAAAGAAATACAATAAAAACTTTAGATTTACGATTACCACAAACGGAGTGCTTCTTGACGAAGATAAGATGGATTTTATTAATGAAAATATGAGCAATGTAGTACTGAGCTTAGACGGAAGAAAGAAAATTAACGATTATATGAGAAAAACGGTTAACGGTCAGGGAAGCTATGATGTTATAGTCCCTAAGATGAAGAAAATGGTAGAGAAGAGAAAGGATAAGGATTATTATATAAGAGGTACTTTTACTAAATATAATAAGGATTTTTCAGAAGATATAATGGAGTATTATAACTTGGGATTTAAGAAGGTGTCCATGGAACCTGTGGTAGCTTCTCCAAAGGAAGATTATGCTTTAATGGAAGAGGATTTGGAAGAAGTATTAAGAGAATATGAGAAGTTTTCAAAAGAATATATAGATATTAAGAAAAAGGATAAAGATTTTATGTTTTTTCATTTCATGATTGATTTAAATCAAGGCCCCTGCATCATAAAGAGGACCGTAGGCTGCGGGGCGGGATCGGAATATATGGCGGTCACTCCCGAAGGAGATTTATATCCCTGCCATCAGTTTGTCGGAAATGAGGATTTTAAAATGGGGAATGTGTTTACAGGAATCGAAAATACAACTATCAGGGATGAGTTTAAAAAAGCCAATGTATTGACTAAAGAAGAATGCAGCGGTTGCTGGGCAAGATACTATTGCAGCGGAGGATGCCATGCCAATGCCTATAATTTCAACAAGGATATTAAAAAACCTTATAAAATAGGATGTGAAATGGAAAAAAAGAGAATAGAATGTGCCATATCAATTTTGGCTAATATGTAGAATTAAAAATGTGAATTGGAATTATCGGAGAAAAATAAAGTTTTAGATTATATAACATTATATAATCTAAAACTTTATTTTTTCTATAAATCAGAGCTACACCTTGTAATTACTTGCGCAGGGGGAATTCAAATCAAATTTGATGAAGGAATTCTAAAGTTTAGATAGAATATCATCATGTAAAGAATTATAATTACACTTTAATCCATCTAAAGAAAATACAATATTAAAATCAAAAAAATGGTATATGGACAAAATTTTTTTAAAAACGGTTGCTAAATTCGGAATAAAAATGTTTTTATATAATAAGTAAAGAATAAGAGGGTAGTCCTTACATACTAAAATATTTATATTCAATGTTTTAATGGAAATGTTGTTATAATTATGGGCAGATTGTAGAGGAAGAATGGGGATGATAGAAAAAAAGGAGGGGGGATAAGTGAATAAGCTGGCAGAGAAATTTTTCTATGAAAAGGATGAAAACCGAGATTTATATAATAAGGTAATAACCAATAACGATAGAAAATCTTTGCCAATATTAGAGGAAAAATTTTTTAATTATCTGTTCAAAATTTATTTAACAAGTTATATAAACAAATCAATTACTTATACCGCTTTAAATTTTAAAAAGAAATATAATCTCTTAAACCTTAGGGAATTGCCTATTTTGAACATTTCTGATGAAGATTTCAATGAAGAAAAAATCAATAATATTCCGGATATACCTTTAGATTATGTAGAAGAGATATGCAACATTTATGATAATTTTGATTTCAGACAGATAATCTCGGATGAAAAACTATTATCAGCTATTGATATGCTGAGCAACAGACAGAAGAAAATTTTGTACATGTATTATGTCCAGGAAAAGGAAGAATGGGAAATAGCAGTTCAATTGAATATAACAAGGCAGTCTGTGAATAAGACAAGAAACAGAGCCATAAGCAGAATAAAATTTCAATTGGGGAGGGATTAAAGTGGATACATTCAGTAAAATAGTAGCTAATGTTGGATTTCCTATTGCAGTGGCGGGTTTTTTATTATTCAATATAGAAAAGAAAATTGATAAATTAAACGAAATACTTATAAAAATAATGGAATTGTTTGCAGCTCAGAAAGATTAAAGGGGGGAGTATTATGGAAGATGAAAAATTTGTAGAACTTTGCAAGTTATCGAAAGCAGGTAATAAAGATGCTTTGAACAAATTAATTCTTATATTTAAACCTTTGCTATATCAAAATAGTATGATCGATGGTGTTTTTGATGAGGATTTATATCAGGAATTAAATATAAAATTAATAGATTGTATTAAAAAATTTGATTTTAACTGCAAGGATGAGATTCTTTCCTGCCTGGATATAAAAAATGAAGAGAAGTAAAAAGAGATTATCCTATTGTAAATTTAATTTTATAATAGGATAATTTTTTTAATAAATCGGTTTTTTTATTAAAAGCTTTTATTTTGGGTAAAAAAAATGTAATATATATATATCGTGGTATAAAGGGGGAAAAATGTATGCAAAAAGGATTTATACTCTCACTTATATTTGCAACCTTGGTTGCAGTGTTTGCATTGAAAAATGCGGATAAAGTACTAATTGATTTTTTATTTGGAAAAGTGATGGTATCTCAAGCCTTGATTATTTTTATTTCAACTGTGGCAGGCGCTTTAATTGTGTTTATACTGGGTTTTGTAAAAAATATAAAGTTGAAAAAGGCTTTAAAGGAAGCAAACAAAACGGTGGAAGCTTTGCAGAATGAGAAAGAGGAACTGAGTAATTTACTGGAATCGGCAAAGAAAAGAGAAAAAGAGGTAACAGAGATAGGCAAGGAGTGATTTCGTGATTGAATTCGATAGGCTTTATAAAATTCATCAATACGACGATAAATTAATTAATAAAATTTCACAAGAATTAAATATTCCGAAGTTGATTGCCAAGCTATTGGTAAACAGAGGTTTTGCTAACTCTTCTCAATGCAGAGAATTCCTTGACACCGATTTAAACAATATGTATGATCCGTTTATGCTGAAGGATATAAATAAAGGAGCGGAAAGGATACTTGAAGCAATTAATGAAAAAGAAAAGATATGTATATACGGGGATTATGATGTAGACGGAATTACAAGTACATCCATACTTTTAATTTTTCTCAAAGGTATAGGCGGAGATTGTTTTTATTATATTCCAAACAGGCTTGAAGAAGGGTATGGGATCAGTAAAAGAGCGGTGGATTATATCTCTTCTCAAAAAGCGTCTTTGATAATAACAGTTGATTGTGGAATAACTAATATTGAAGAAGTGGAGCATCTGAAGCAAAAGAATATGGATATAATAATTACCGATCATCATCAATGCGGCGATATCATTCCAAAATGCAGTGCGGTAATTAATCCAAACAGGTCTGATGATGGTTATCCCTTTAAGAAACTGGCAGGAGTAGGGGTGACATTCAAACTAATACAAGCTTTATCTTCTGTATTGAATATTCCTGTAGATTATGAAAAAATACTTCCGCTGGTGGCTTTCGGAACAGTAGCTGATATAGTGTCTTTAACAGGAGAAAATAGGATTATAGTTAAAAATGGGCTCAATATGATAAAAAATACAACTAATATAGGAATTAAAGCATTAATAGAAGTTTCGGGACTTAAAGGAAGAGATATTGATTCTTACCATATTGGGTTTGTTATGGGACCGAGATTAAATGCGGCGGGAAGATTGGGAACGGCGAGGAAGGGAGTGGAACTTTTCCTTTCTGAGGATTATGATTCGGCGTTATCTATTGCAAAAGAATTAAGTGAAGAAAATTCCAAGAGACAAAGTATAGAAAATGATATACTAAAAGAAGCCGAAAAATTAATAGCCGAAGAAATAAATTTGGATTCCGAAAAGGTAATAGTGCTGCAGTCAGATAAATGGCATTCGGGAGTTATAGGGATAGTTGCTTCGAAGCTTTTGGAAAAATACTATAGACCTGTTATATTATTTGCGGTGGAAGGAGATACGGCGAGAGGCTCTGCCAGAAGTATTCCTGCTTTTAATATATATGAGGGTTTAAAATCATGCGAAGGCCTTTTGGAGAAATATGGCGGGCATAAGATGGCGGCGGGTATTTCAATCAATAAAAATAACATTTTAAAATTCAGAAAGGAAATCAATAAGATTGCTGATAAGGTATTGAGTAAGGAGGATTTAATTAAAGAAATAGATATAGACTGCGCAATTTCTTCTCAGGATATAGAATTGGAAACTATAGAGGAGATAAAGAAGCTAGAACCCTTCGGTATTGATAATCCTACTCCTCAATTCATATTGAAGAACGGCAAGATAGAGAATTTAAGGACTGTAGGCAAATACGGAAAGCATATTAAAATGTCCATTACAAAAGATGGAAAAAAGGTAAATTGTATAGGATTTGATTTAGGAGAGTATGCTAATATATTAAATCCCAAAGATGAAATAAACATTGTAGGTTTCCTCGGCATAAACGAATATATGAATATATTAAGCCCTCAGATATTTATAAAGGATATAGTGGGTAATTATGAATATAGGAATAAATATTATTATTATTTTAAAAGAAAATTAAATAGCGGACACAAATATAATGCTGAAAATGAAAATAATATAAGTATTTCTCATAGTAAGGAGAACAGATTTGATTATATCTTTGATATCTTGGCTAAAGAAAAGGGAGTGCTTATCTTAATAAATAATTATTTTAATTTAGTCAGAGTGTCTAACAGAATTCAAACCCAGGGAAGAAATTTCTTCAGAAGGATTTGTTTGAACTTTGAATGGGATGAAGGAGAGAAAGAAAATTCTGTTGTTTTTCTACCCAATTTAGAATTAATTGATAAAAATAGATATAATAAGATTATATTATATGATTTTAATTTTAATAAGAATGAATTATTCAAATTTTTAGATGACGGCAGTGATTATTCTGTTGAATTCTTGGGAAAAGAAGAGGATATTGAATTAAATAAAAAAGTATTAAATTATATAGTTCCTTCTTTAGAAGATATGCGTATAGTATATAGAAATTTATTTTCTGCAAAGAGTAATTTTTTAATGATTGAAACAAATCCCTATGTTCATTCTTTGAGCAAGAAATTAAGTTCCGGATTCACAAAACCAAAACTTGATTTAATATTGGATATATTTAAAGATTGTAATTTAATTGATTATATTGAGAATAACGGTAATTATAATATTAAACTTTTGAATAGACGAAAAGAAAAGATAGATATAATGAATATTCCTAAGGTTAGATATTTACAGAAGTTGTATTCTCAATGGACAAAAAATCAAGAAATGACGAGTAGGTGAAATTATGATAGAAAATTTAATTTTAAAAATAGAACAATATAATCCTCAGGCAGATATGAAGCAAATAATAAAGGCTTATAATTTTGCTGAAACAGCTCATGAGGGACAGCTTAGAAATTCCGGAGAAAGGTATTTTGTCCATCCTTTTAATGTTGCGATGATATTGGCTGATATGAATATGGATACTCCCACGATTATAGCAGGATTATTCCATGATATATTGGAGGATACAAATATTACTTATGAGACTATTGTATCTGAATTTGGAGAAGAAGTGGCTAATTTAGTTGATGGAGTGACAAAGTTAAGAAAGTTGAATTATAAAACCAAACAGGAAAATCAAGCAGAGAATTTGAGAAAAATGGTTATGGCTATGGCCAAGGATATCAGAGTTATAATTATAAAACTTGCAGACAGACTTCATAATATGCGTACTCTTGAATATATGAGCGATGAAAAAAAGAAGGAAAAAGCACTGGAAACATTGGAGATATATGCACCTTTGGCTCATAGACTTGGTATTTCAAAAATTAAATGGGAATTGGAGGATTTATCCCTGAGATATCTTGATCCTGAAGGGTATTACGACCTTGTGGATAAGGTTTCAAAGCAGAGAAAGGAAAGAGAGGCGTATATTCAGGATATTATTACTACCTTGCAAAAAAAATTGGATGAAATGGATATACATTGTGAAATAAGCGGAAGGCCTAAAAATTTTTATAGTATATACAGAAAGATGGTGTATCAGAATAAGAGCTTTGAGCAGATATTTGATTTAACTGCTATAAGAGTAATTGTGGATTCCGTTAAAGACTGTTATGGAGTATTGGGCATGGTTCATACTTTATGGAAGCCTATTCCGGGAAGGTTTAAGGATTATATTGCTATGCCAAAACCTAATATGTATCAGTCTCTCCATACTACGGTTATTGGACCTAAGGGAGAAATCTTTGAAGTTCAAATAAGAACTTGGGAAATGCATAGGACTGCCGAATACGGTATCGCAGCTCATTGGAAATACAAAGAAGGGACTACAAAATCTGATAATTTTGATGATAAACTTACTTGGCTGAGGCAGCTTCTTGAATGGCAGAAGGATCTGAAAGATCCCAAAGAATTTATGGAATCGTTGAAGATTGACTTTTTTACCGACGAGGTTTTTGTATTCACACCGAAAGGTGACGTTATAGATCTTCCCAATGGTTCTACTCCCGTAGATTTTGCTTACAGAGTCCATACGGATGTGGGCAACAGCTGTGTAGGTGCAAAGGTGGACGGAAGGATAGTTCCCCTTGATTATAAATTGAAAAATGGGAATATAGTTAGTATCATTACTTCCAATAATACGGGGCCGAGCAGAGACTGGCTGAAAATTGTTAAAAGCAGTCAAGCTAAGAGCAAGATAAGACAGTGGTTTAAAAAAGAAGAAAAAGATTTGAATTTAAATAGAGGAAAAGAGATACTTGAAAGAGAAGTCAAAAGGCAGGGATATAAACCTGCTGATATGATAAAAGAAGATTGGCTCAAATCTATTGCGAGTAAATTATCGTTAAGTTCGACAGATGCTCTTTATGCGGGACTGGGATACGGAAGTGTTACCCTTTCACAAATAATGACTAAACTTAAAGAATTTTATAAGAAATATTATATCAGCAAAGATGAAAAAGATAATATAGGGAAGAATATCGGGTCTACTGTTAAAAAGGACCATCCTCTGGCTCAGGGAGTAATAGTCAAAGGACTGGATAATATAAAGGTGCGTTTTTCGAGATGCTGCAATCCTGTGCCGGGTGATGAAATAGTCGGATATATCACAAGAGGAAGAGGCGTATCGGTCCACAGGGCAGATTGTCCCAATATAAAAGAATTAAGAAAAGATGAAAGATTCATTGAAGTTGAATGGGATACTCAGAAAAAGGCTTCTTATAAAGCTGAAATTCAAATAAAAGCTTCGGACAGAACAGGATTTCTTGCAGAAGTAACTCAAAAGATGACGGATTCCAATTTAACGGTAATATCTCTAAATGCAAGGACAAACAAAGAAAAAGTTGCTTTGATTAATATAACCTTAGGGATAAAAGATATTGTAGAACTTAGAGATTTGATGAAAAAAATAAAAAAGATAAAAGGAGTCATTGATGTATATAGGGTGACGAGTTAGGAGAGGGTGAATATATGCGGGCAGTAGTTCAGAGGGTATCTTCGGCAGAAGTGCAGGTAGAAGGTCGGATGGTAGGAAAAATCGGCGGAGGGTTGTTGGTATTTTTGGGTGTCGGAAAGGAAGATGACGAAAAGGATTTAAAGTATCTATCCGAAAAGATATGGGGATTAAGAATATTTCAGGATGAAAATGGGAAAATGAATCTTTCCCTTATTGATGCGGGAGGAGAGTTATTAATAGTTTCTCAGTTTACTCTTTACGGAGATGTAAGGAAGGGCAAGAGACCAAGCTTCACCGATTCTGCCGAACCGAAAATTGCAGAGAAATTTTACGAAGAGTTTATAAAGATGTCTGTTGATAAAGGTATAAAGACGGAAAAGGGAATTTTCGGAGCGGAAATGAAAGTCAGCCTTATAAATGACGGACCTGTTACCATTCTTTTAGATAGCAAAAAAATTTTTTAGGAGGGATAAACTTGAAAATTGAAAGGACTGTTGTGGGGGTTTATGCGGCAAATTGTTATATTGTATATTCGGAAGATACAAATGAAGGGATAGTCATAGATCCGGGTGCCGAAGGAGATATTATAATAGATAAAATAAAGAAATTAGGCTTAAATATAAAGTATATAATAATTACTCACGGTCATGGAGACCATATAGGAGCATTATCTGAGGTTAAACAGTTTACCAATGCTCCTGTACTTATTCATGGATTGGATAAGGATATGCTTAAGGACGGAGATAAAAGCCTGTCAAATGTAATTAATAAAAAGAATGTGAATCTGGAAGCTGATATGTTATTAAAAGGCGGAGAAGAAATCAAGGTGGGAAATTTAAAGTTTGAGATAATTCACACTCCGGGGCATACTCCCGGAGGAATAAGCGTTAAATGCGGAAACAGCTTGTTTACGGGAGATACATTGTTTTATCACTCCGTAGGAAGGACGGATTTTCCCGGAGGTTCCTTTGAAGATATAGTAAATTCGGTTAAAGAAAAGCTCATTATATATCCTGACGAAACTGTGGTTTATCCGGGGCATGACAGATACTCCACTATCGGAGAAGAAAAAAAATATAATCCCTTTATTAATTAAGTATACTATCCTATCTCCCTGGGAAACTTAATATATATAAAAGTATGGGAGGTGTGGATAATGAAAAAGAAAAGAATCAAATTAAACCATAAAAATATCGATTTGCATGATATAGAGGAACTTTATGAGATGGGATTGAGTGAAGAAGAAATTGCCAGGGATTTTGATATACCAATAAAATATGTGGACAGCCTGATGAAGGACGCAGATAGAGAAGAGTGAGGAAAATGGTTTATATACGGCTTAAAGGTCATGATTACAGATATGAAATGTATGAGCTTATAAGGGAATTTTTTTTTGGAGAAGATATAATCTTTTTAGATGAGGATGAAGAATATAAAGATAAAGAAATATTTATAGAAAATTTATTGACGGGGAAATCAAACGATTGGACAGTTGAAACAAAAATATACAAAGACGGTATTTTGACAACAAATGTTAAAGATAAGTCCATTCAAAATCTTAACATTGGACGGAAAAGTCTAAATAAGAAGATTAAAAATGGGATAAAGATAAATTTATATGAGTCTTTAACGGATTTTACGGGAATCAAAATTCCCTGGGGAATACTTACGGGAGTAAGGCCCGTAAAAATTGTTCATGATTTAATGAATAAAGAAGCAGCTCAAGATGAAATATTTAATGTTCTTGTAAATGGATATAAAATAGACAAAGAAAAAGCGGAATTGATTATTCGTGTTGCCGAAAGACAGAGAAAATATATCGGTAATATTAAAAAGGATGATTTTAGCCTTTATATAAGTATACCTTTTTGTCCCGGCAGGTGCTATTATTGTTCTTTTCCGTCCAATGCCATCGAATCAAACAGATGTTATGTAGATGAATATACTCGAAAATTGATTCATGAAATAGAAAGTATCGGTGAAATCATGAAAAACAGAAGTATCAGCACAGTATATATAGGAGGCGGTACTCCCACTGCTATACCCATAAAAAATTTGGACGAAGTCATCCAATGTATATATAAAACATTTAATAAGGATAATATCGATGAAATAACGGTAGAAGCCGGAAGACCGGACACCATGGACAGGGACATGCTGTCGATGTTAAAGAAAAACAGAATAGACAGAATAAGCATAAATCCTCAGACCATGAATGACAGAACTTTAAGGGCTTTAGGAAGAAATCACAGTTCCGAAGATATAAAGAAAGTTTATTATTTGGCAAGGGAAATTGGTTTTGACGTAATAAATATGGATTTGATTGTGGGGCTTCCCAAAGAAGAAATTAATGATGTTATTCACACCCTTGATGAAATAAAAAAACTGAATCCCGAAAATTTAACAGTTCATACTCTTGCGATAAAAAAAGGCTCTAAGTTTATAGAACACCAAGACTATTTTAAGAAGACAAATCGGGAGAAAATAGAAAAGATGATTGAAATTTCACAAGAATATGCGAAAGAAATGAATATTAAGCCTTATTATTTATACAGACAAAAACAGATGCTGGGGAATTTTGAAAATACGGGATATGCCAAGGAAGGCACGGAATGTATATATAACATAGCTATTATGGAAGAAAAAGAGACCATTATAGGTGCGGGAGCAGGGGCGGTTTCCAAGATATATTATCCCGAAGATAACAAACTTGAAAGAGTTCCCAATGTGAAGGATTTAAGAGAATATCTCACAAGAATTGATGAGATGATAGAGAGAAAATCAAAGGTATTTTTGGGAGAGAATAAAATTGAAAATACGAAAGGCATTGATTAGTGATATTAAACAGATAGCAAGAGTTCATGTGGATTCATGGAGGACTGCATATAAGGGAATTATGTCTGATGAATATTTGGATAATCTAAGCTGTGATAACAGAGAAAGAAACTGGAAGAAAAGATTATTTGAAAATAAGGAGTCAACAGAATTTATGTATGTTGCGGAAAATGAAGAAGAAAAAATTGTAGGCTTTGCATCGGCTGATATAGATAAAGAGGATAAACAACATGAAGGAATTCTCTATACTTTATATATTTTAGAACCTTATCAGAGAATAGGCATTGGAAAAGAATTGGTAAAATCTGTTGTGAAGAAATTAAAAGAAAACGGTATTAATTCGTTAAAGTTGTGGGCTTTTGAAGATAATCCCTCAAGAAAATTTTATGAAAAATTCGGAGGAAAAATAATGGGTAAAAAAGTTTCAAAAGTAGGATATGTACAACTTAACGAATTATTATACGGCTGGAAAGATATAAATGATATCAGATTTTGAATATATTCAAGGGAAGGGTGCAAAATGAAAAATACTCTTTGATATCGGCCATTACCAACTGGGAGTCAGAAAAAATTTGGAGGATTTATTGACTTTATTATCGGAATTCATATACATGATAATGACGGGAAAAATGACCTTCATTTGGAAGTAGGGAAAGGAATTATTGAATTTAAAGAAATCTTTTCCCAGCTTTATACAAAACTTAATGATTTAATTTTTGTATTGGAGTACAGAACCGTAGATTTTGAAATGATAAATTCAAGCGTTAAGTACATAAATATAGCCATACCGTGCCACCGATAATCATGTCCCGCTTTTTCCAATCGCATTTGTTTTACCAATAAATATATGGTAAGCAGGACGTCCATTGATAATGATTTAAATGAAATTCGGGAAAGCTTGGATAAATATAATTTAGAACTTTCAAGGACATTAAAAGGAACAAGGATATTAGGCAGTGAAATAAATATCAGAAAAGCCTGGGTATTTACGATTCAAGAGTACGGAAAAATCAATCCTGATTATATTACGGAATATCAGAACATCCGTCATAAAGAACTTAATATTAATGAAATCAGCGGTATTTTAAATGTCAAATCCATTTCATTTTTTGAAAATTTGTTAAACGAATTGGAAAATAAATTGAAATTGGTGGTATATGAACCTTATTATACGAATTTGTTAAGCCATTTAGTGATCATGACAAAGAGAATAATTGATGGGAATTATATTGATGATAAAACAGGTAATAAGGATTCTATGCTATCAATAAGCAATGAACTATATAATAGCGCTGTTTATTTGATTAAAGAAATAGAAAAGAATCTTGATACTCTGTATGATTTTTCAAAAAGTAAGGAGTGGGAGAAATATGGCAAGATACTTTCTGATGAAGGACATAGGAAAGGTTTACATTTAGAAATATTTGATGAGGATTCAATCTTTGAAGCAGTTAAAGAATTCGATAAGATTAAGAAGAAGATAAAGTAGCTACTCTCCAAGTCTTACAATATTAAAATCTCTGTAATATTCATCTCCTGACAGTATTATTATATTCTTGGCTAGTTCATCATAACTCATCCAGCTATCATCCACTTTCTTTTTATTAGCCAATCTTTTTATTAGTTTCTCTACATTAGAAAACTTTTTATTATATTCGGACATATTCTGCCTGACAATGTCCGAAATAATTGTGATATCTTCATTTGAAAGTGTCATATTTTTGGTTGTTTAATTTAATATCTAATTCTACCCCACCTAAAAATATACTTCCTCACCTAGAGAACGCTAAGTCAATCTTGTATAACAGATACTATTGAAGAAGAGATATATGTAGTAGAATAGGGCATGTGGAATATCGTTAATAAAATACTTCTCTTCTTTGTAGGAACAGTTATGTCTGTAAATATTTGGAACACAGATGAAATAAAAAACCAAAAAGAAATCATTAACAAACCAAAATTAGAAGAAAAAGTCGTGTTGGGAGATATGACTGTAGCTGGAGGTAGTTCTAGAAAGAATACATATATTCCTAATAATGGGTGGTGGACATATCCAAATGAAATTAAGTTGACAAAGAGAAACGGGAACGATCTCTTAGTATTAGTAAACAAAGAATATAGATTAAGTGAAAGTTATGCCCCAAACGATTTAGTATTAGCTAGTAATGCTGGAATAAGGAAGGGAGAAAGCCATAGAGTACGCAACATCATCATTGATGATCTTCGTGAACTAGTTAATCAAGCAAAAAGTGATGGGATAGATTTGAGCATTAGATCTGGATATCGTTCATATGCAGAGCAATTAACAACCTACAATTACTGGCTTAGAGTTAATGGAAATAACTCAGACGATGCAGATAAAGTTTCAGCTAGAGCAGGGCATAGCCAACATCAATTAGGAACTGTTGTGGATTTTAGTAGTTCAGAGATACAAGATGGAATAGAGGGACAGTTTCATACAACAAAGGCTGCTAAATGGTTAGAACAGAATGCATATAAATACGGTTTTGTTATATCTTTCCCTAAAGGATATGAAAGTACAACAGGATACAGCTATGAAAGTTGGCATTATCGATATATTGGGAAATCTAATGCTCAAGAGATGAAGAGTAGAGGAGAGATATTAGAAATATACCTTAGGAATAAAAATTAGATGATATTTTATGTTATATTATAGTTGTAATGGCTAATAAATCTTTTTTAAACAATCTATCAAAGGTATATCTCATTATTGGTATTTTCCTCATCTTTGGGGGCTTCATTTTATTAGGAATGACTTTCTACCCCAATATCTGGTACTCCATTGACTCAAATGCAACACATACCGATGCAAGCTCAATACAAAAAGAAATAGAGATATTAGAGGACAAAGAGAAAGAAGACATAAAAAAGGATATAGAAGATAACCTTCCTCCAATAAATCCTTCACTCTCTACAACTTTAACTCTGAAGATTAATAATATTGGTGTGGATAGTCAGATTCATCAGGATCAAAATGCAAAGGCAGGATTAGACAAAGGTATATGGATAGTTCCTGGATATGGGACACCTGATAATAATGAACTACCTATTATCATCGCTGCACATAGATTTGGCTATGTATACTGGTCTGCTGATTTCAGAACAAGAAGTTCTTTCTACAATCTCCCCAAACTAAAAGTAGGGGATAGAGTACAGATTATCTGGGAACAGAGAGAGTATCAGTATGAGATATATAAAGCAGAAGATGATAAACAGATAACTGATTATGATGCAGATCTAATCCTTTATACATGTCGAATGTATAATTCTCCAATAAGGGTGTTTCGATACCTTAGACGAATCAATTAATACCTCTTGCATTTTTTCAAACTATAGGGTAT
>ENA-UOOK01004518-UOOK01004518.1-fermentation-metagenome-genome-assembly--contig:-NODE-4518-length-14844-cov-10.469673_pt1 | contig 14844 bp, 12 predicted proteins | sample MGYA00245777_ERZ724023 | MGnify/ENA primary metagenome ERZ724023 (study PRJEB28704, sample SAMN03018312) | fermentation metagenome | biome: anthropogenic terrestrial biome; feature: soil...
GCTGATGAGTCATCTTCATCTTTATTACATGAAACACATACTATTGCTATTGTGGCAATTAATAGCGAAATGTTTAAAATTTTTTCCATATTAAATCAATGATTTTTTTAACTTAAAAAAATGGAGGTCTCTTATATTTATATTGATTTTTTAATATTTGCCAAACGTCCGCAGGTATGAACCGTTGCGTCTTTCAGGGCGCTTTGTGGTCTAGGTAGCAATTGGTAACAAAGAGCACTGACCTATGCAAACCCGCTACCAGCAATGGCTTATACACGCTGTTAGCTGCTGTAATTTTATTTAATCGTATAGATATCGAATAAATTTTGAATCATTAAAATAATATGACCAATTTAAGCTTTCCTCAATTAGTTCAACTGCAATGCCATCATTCAATACAGCAATTGAGTCCTCAGCAGCCTCCCAAGTTCCTTTCGGTTCAACTGCAATAATAACCTCAACTCCATTATTTATTGGGTCAAATTTATCCACCAATATTTTAATATAAGTTTTATCCTGGCTTAGAAATGCATAAAGAAACAATTCCTTTTGTGATTTAAGTAAAAGTGCATAATCAATTTTTCCATCGCCATTAAAATCGGATGAACAATAGTAAGGTTGCTCATTACTAGAATATAATTTAAAATTTTGAACATAATCCTTAAGGTCAGGAATAGTATGGTCAGGAAAATTTATCTTGATAAAAGCCAACAAAGATTCAGGAATTGTTTGGTAGGCTAGATCGTTTGTTGAGGTCTCCTGGTAATTGGAAAAACTTTTGCATGAAAAAAAGCTAATCCAGACAATTAAAAGAAAAATAAATAATATTGTTTACTTAAATCATATTTGTTTGATCTTAAATAAACATATTTTGCCTTCAAACAAAACCCAATTAAATAATTTATCTTTTAAATAAACGACGGTGACTTAAGTAAAATGTTTAGACTGAACCATATTACGGTGAATTTTTTTGCGTGCCTGCGAATCCCGAATAAAATTTTTAAATAAAAAAGAATAATTTAGGAAGTTACAAGAACTTCTCCCTATTTTTGTGTGGTGCAGGTGGTGTGTCGGGTAGTAGTGGTAGTGCAGAATAACTGAGTTAAGAAAAGCATAGTATGGAGAGAGGCAGAAAAATGAAAGAAAACGTCGAATACAAACTAAATATTTATGAAAGTTCACCTATCAACAAAATGTCAAAACGTTGTTGTTATTTCCTATGTAAAAAATCAATCTTTTTCCTTCGATATAATATTTGAAAGAGAAGGATCTAATTCAATGGCCTTATTATATGCCTCCAATGCTTTTTTTTCGTCACTCAGTGCTTTATAGGCGTTTCCTATAAGATACCAGACATGCCCATTATCTGGGTAAATTTTTAAAGATTGAGCGTAAGCTTCTAAACCACTTTCCCATTGTCCAAGATTGCAAAGAGCAGATCCTTTATTAGACCACGCACATGAATTCTCAGGGTTAATACTAATTGCTTTATCAAAACATTCCCTAGCTTCATCATGCTCTTTTAAATCACCATAAGCACTACCTTTGCACATCCATGCCGCATCAAAATTAGGTTCTATTTTAATTGCCATATCAAAATATTCGATTGCCTCTGAATACTTACCAAGATTAGAAGCAAGAAGATTCCCTGCATTATACAATACAAGTGGGTTTTTAGGGTCGATTTCAATAGATTTTTTATATGCTATTAGTGCTTCCTCATACTCTCCCATGCCATCTAGAATTTTACCTTTATTTATCCAGTGACTCGAACATTTTGGATTAATTTCTATTAGCTTATCTAGTATTTCTAGTGTTTTACACTTAATTTTGGTAAGAATAATATTTTTGAGTAATAAAGCAGTGAATTCTTCTGGTCTCAGCTTAAGCGCATTGTCTATAGCATCTAGTGCTTTTTCATACTCATCTTGATTACAATAGTCTTGTGCCATGAATAGATAATCGTCGAAATTTAATGAGATATTATCCTGGTCAAAATGCCTTAAATTTCCATGAAGATTATTTAAGTTTTCTTTATTTCCTAAAGAACCCAGGTCTTTCTTCAGTTGGAAAGAAATACAATATTTACCAAGATTATTTAATTTTTCTTTATTTCCTAAAGAAGCCGCGTTTTCTTTCCTCAGTTGTAAAACAGTATATCCCCAATGATTCTGTAGTTCGTTAACTTTTAATAAATCTCTAGCCGAGAACAAGTAGGATAAAACAGGTAGGTTTGAAATTAAACTTTCCACTATTATCTTTGTTTTACTATCCTCAATATTATCCAAAGCTAATTTCCACAATTCGTCTCTAAAGCCTTGGATAGTCTCCTCAATATTTGAGTTATCTACACTAATATTCCATGAACACTCTTCGATTTTATTTCGAAATTTGGATATGCTTCTTAATCCACGTATTTTATATAAATTATTATAATCTAAACTATCAAAATTCGGGACTTCGTATTTTAATAGTTGATCAACAATGTTATTCTTAGATTTGATATGATCAAATTCGCTTAACTTACGACTTATATAACTAGAATATTCTTGTGTGATTATAGAAGAATTTGTTAAATAAGAAACCAAAATATCTTCATTCATCATTTGAAGAAAACTAGGATAGAGACATTCGTCACCAGGGACTAAAGATGCATTCTTTGAAATTCTCTCAATTTCTTCTTTATCAATGTACAATTTTTTCCCATGTTCGAGAGAAGTGTGTATATCGCTGCCAAACATATTGTTCCATATAAATGGTGAGCTAACAAGTTTGATACAGCCGCTTTTATACAGCTCCATTAAAAAATTCGATGCTTCAAGGTCAATAGGACTCATATGGTGCGAAATTTTATCATCGTCTAAATTTGGTGGAATAGATCCTATTACAATATTGCGAAATGTACTAATGTCAAATATAAATGTGTCATATAAAAGTGCGTTTGTTTTAACTTGCCACGAACTAATAGATACGGGATATGATCCGCACCCAAAATAACATTTTGTATCTATATTGTTAAGAGCTTTGATTTCTTTGCATTTTAAAACATGAGCTTTATCAATGATCTGATGGTATTTTTTGTAATTCTGGATAAATTTTTCTTCATATTCCTCATCGAAATTAAATAAACTTAATTCATAAAAGTCCCAAAATTTTTTCCCAAAAGCACTCATCCGTTCACCAATCTTACAAAGATATAGAATGAATATAAAAATTATACAAATAATTCTTAAAGTTTTTCATTTTTTCTTCTAAAAAAGCAGATCTGCACTTATCACTACATGTCTCTTTTCTGGGGTTCAAAGTCTCGAAAGGCTGATTATAGTTTTTACATAACTTCTTGATCAGGGCTCTCTCTTCTTTTCCGATGTGCGCTTTTCCTAGCTACCTAGCTGGCTTCTCTTCTTTGGCTCTGGTTGCTTATTCTTCTCTGCAAGCCTGAAGAATATAGCCCATATTGCAGGATGAGGCTTACAGAGAGGCTATGTATTGAGTCAATAGAAGCACTTAGGTAGATTTACATTAGACTAATCTAAATATGCCCTTAGAAGCCTTTAGAATTAGATAAAATCTATTGATATTGATTATATACATGCATATTTATGTGCTTAGTACAGTATATATGTACTACAGTAAGAGTATATATAGTAGTATATTAGCATACATACATGTATAGAATATATATTATTAGTAATAACAATAATATTAGTTATTATATTATATCTGTTAATACTAACATTAATTATTAATTAAGTATAACGTTTATTGATATTGTTTATTAAAATTATATTATTAATTATCTTGTTATTGATTAATAACATGTATTAGTTATTGTATATGCGCTAATGATATTACTATTATGTTTACTGTTATTGTTTATTTTTGTGCACAAAAGATCATTAAGAAGAAGAACAATTAAATAAAGTTTCATTTATTTTATTTAAAGTTAAACTTAACTTCGCTTGCTGTTCTTTTAAAACAATTTTCAGTTTTAACTTTTCTAATGTCAAACGCTGTAGATTTTAAACGAAACCGAAAGCAAAAGCGGCTGTCGTCAAAATAATACAGCTGCAAATTGTGATCAAAATTTTTTCAGCAGCTTTTGCCTCTTTAGGAAGTTAAAAAGAAGTAGATCGAAAAGAGATTAAGCCATCTCAGTATGCTTTTTCTTAAAGTCTTCTATCATTGTTTTATACTCTGCATAGTGTTCTTTTCCTCTCGTCAGGGATTTTGCCGCATCTTCTGTTGTGACTTCAGCTTCTGCTGTGTTTCCTGCATTAATATGTTCGAGAGACATGTCTATCCGCTTTGCAAAAGCTCCATAAGAGCCCATCATTTCAGCATATTTTTGTTGTGCTGGCTCAAGGTCAGCATTAACATAATAATTTGCGCTCTCATAGCTGGATGTGTTCGCTTCCGTCTCAATGTACAGTGTCAGATCTTTGATTTGTGCTAGATCTCCCGAATTGCTCAGAGCGGTTGAAAGTTCGGCTGCTGCGTTTGATACATTTAAAGCGTCTGCGCTTGTAATCTGCATCCATTCCTTGCTCTGGTCTGGGTGCTCCTCTGCAGGGCTTCCTGCCTTTTCTGTAGTGTTTGTACTCGCTGTCTTTGTTGACTGACTAGCACATCCAGCAACAAAAACTACAGCAGCAATAACAAGAATAATTGCTAAAGCTTTCTGAATTTTATTCATTACTCTTCCCTCCTTTTATGAAAAAGAAGAGGAAAACAACACCTTTAAACGTTTTTATTTTGTCTTGCCTGTCATAAAAACACTCCTTTCTTGGAGCACGAATTAAAAACAAATACGAGAGAGCCTTTCAAGAATTCTCGTACAATCCAATCAATTTTGAATTGACCCACTCAATAACGTTTTTCTCAATTGCCATTGTTCTTTCTTCTGGCCTTTCAGATATTTGACTATATAAAACGTATTGCTCCGCCTTAATAATCCTGTGATCTCTCAAATATTTTAAAGTAATCGCGCTCATCTTCTTGGTTTTGTCCTTTGAAATGAGCCTGTAGTCATCCTCAATTTTCCCTATAAGGATCTTGGGATCAGGACTTACTCTGAAGATCTGTTCAGTACTGCGACCTGTAAAACCATTGAGATATTGGGGCTGTGTTGAACTTCTCTTCGTGTAAGGGCTCTTAGGCTCACCTGAGCTTTTCCTTGGCCTTCCGACTTGACCAGCCATGTTTTCTATTCGTTAAAATCTGGGTTTCTCCTAAAGTCTTGAACTGTGTATAAGGGACTAAAATTTAGAGTAAATGATAGCGCATTCTAAGAATTTTGATTTGAGAACAACTTATTCATTATTCTGAATATTTTTTAGAGCATTAAGCCGTTTTTTAAGATCATTATATTCATTTACAAGAGCGGTATGCTCATTTATAAGAGCATTCTGACGATTAATAAGATGGTTTTGAAGATGGGTGACTCGCTCATCCGCATCTTTTCTTTCTTTACTCTGGCACTCACTTAAAAAAGAATTGATCTCTACTACACATCCCATAAAAGACTTGAAGGATTCTTTACTTAATTTCATTGTATAGTTATCGTGCTGTTCCCATATCACAGGCTCATAATGAATATAGAAATTCCTAATTATTATAAAATTCTTTAAAGTAGACCAGTTTTTGCTATTTTCTTTTGTGTAATCTTTCCCACATAATATTTTTAAAAACCAACCTACTTTTTCGTCTATTGTAAATTTGCGTAGTATTGTTTTTATCTCATTTTGAGTAAAATCCTTGTACTCAAGTTCATAATGAAGATGTTCATTTACTACACTTTCAAAAGTACGTACCATATAAACTAAAAACATTAGCATTTGTTTTTTGTCTTTCTCGTCTATAGATTCAATTTTTGCAATTATATAATTATAGTCATCCTCAAAATCATTTATAATTGTAGTATTCTTGGCAATTGGATATTTAGGGTTCTTAAATTCTTCACCTAATAAATCAAGTGCTTTATCTGTATCTTCGAAACACAAATCATCCAACTCATACCGAATCAAAAGATGTGCTACTAATCTCCAAAAATCTTCATAAAACCTTGGATCTTGCATTGCATCTCGAACTGTCTCTTTTGCGTCCCAATCTTCCATTAAAAAGGAAAAAGGTTTGCAATTATATATTATTTTTCGATGTCAGGAGACAAATTAAAAATTTGACTTATGGCCTTATCAGTAAATGCATGAGTGTTGCCAGAAATATCGCAAGCATAATCCATCCTAATACACCTTCAATTGTGATTACATACCAGAATTTATCTCTATGACTCCAATTTGGTGACCCCAGCGTGGTAAATGTATTGATACTAAAACAGAGACATTCCCAAAAAGACACCTTTGATTTTTCTGTTTTATCTTCCTCTGATGCTCTATAAATTCCTGGTGTTTTCCAATCCCATTTGTAAACAAAGGCAAAGAAAATTATGATACCGATTATCCAGCCTATTGTATACTCAAGTTTTATGCCAAAACCGCAAGTAACCCAGCTTAAAATATCAATCAGCTTTGAGATCGATATACTCTTGCCTTCCATCCATGTAATTCTAAAATTGTAATATATGTTGTCTGCATCCGTATATCTCGCATAACTATTGTAGGATTTCCTAAAAAATTCACATGTTTTTCCATCAGTAAATATAGTTTCAGACGTTTCTGGCGCTACAAAATCAGCAGAATTACTAAACGTTGCTCCCCAAAAATCGACAGAATTTTTAAAAATCGATCCTCCGAAGTAGGCAGCATCTTTAAACGTTGAATCCCCAAAGTAAACAGAATTATTAAAAGTCGAATCTCCCAAATTGGCAGAATTATTAAAAGTTGATTCTCTGAAGTAAACAACATTATTAAATTTCGATTTTTCGAAGTCAGCGTTGTCTTTAAATGTTACTCCAGTGAAATCAGTAGAATTATTAAAAGTCGACCCTTCAAAGGTAACAGAATTATTAAAGATTGTTCCATAAAAAGAGGCAGATTCATTAAAAGTCGATTGCTTAAAGTCACTAGAATTATCAAATGTTACTCCTGCGAAATCAGCAGAATTATTAAAAATCGCCCACACGAAATGGGCATAGCCTTTAAATATTGTTCCCCCGAAATAGGCAGAATCATTAAAAGTCGATTCCCTGAAGTCCGGAGAATTAAGAGAATTGTTAAATAATACTCCCACGAAAAAGGCAGAATCATTAAAAGTCGATTCCACGAAGATGGTAGAATCATTAAAAGTCGATTGCAAGAAGTCAACAGAACTATTAAAAGTAGATCCCCCGAAATTGACAGAATTATTAAAAGTCAATCTTGTGAAGTTGGAAGTATTAAATACCGATTCCTCAAAATCGACAGATTTATTAAAAGTCGATCCTTCAAAGTCAGCAGAATTCTTAAAGAATACATATGATAAATCAACACTATTTTCGAAAAATGTATTTCTTATTGTGATATTGCTCTCAATAACATGTAAAGGTTTTGTGTGTCGCCATATAATAAAACGATTGTTGTTACCATCGACTTGATCTAAATGATAATATAACGGATTCGGAACAGTTTTTATCTTACTTACATTTAATTCTCCAACGATACTACAGTTATCAAGATTAATATCTTCCCCCATCTCTATATGTGTTAATATATCACTCGCATTGACTTCTTTATCAACTTCTCTGTATTCTACAGCCTGAGCTGTCGTAGACAATAAGATAATAATTATGAATGTTAAAAAAACAAAAAAAATAGCTTTCATCTCATATCTTTGTGTTATATAATGAAAAGTCATTATTCTATTTTTCGATAAATGATGGACTCAAAAAGGATAACTGTAATTCCAGTTATGCAGATAAAAAGAAAAATGGAACCTGGGAGTTCCTAAATGTATTACTCTTCTATTGACTGAGGAATATAAGCACGATCCGGAGAAAATGACTTTCTATTGAGCTTTTGAAGAATATCTGCGCGAATTTGATCAGGAGTTCTGTTATCAATCTTTGTGTTAAAATTGTGATTAATATTTTCTGATACCACCTTTACGTCTTGCGTGCTCTTCTTACCGTATTCGGAAAAAAATCTGCGCTCCATTAACCATTTCGTACTTTCAATGTTGCCAGTACGCATGGATGTTTTAAGCTGCTCAAGGCATTCTTCAAGGAGCTCAGACTCACTTTCTCTTACAGCATTCACGAGCGATACATAAGGCTCAGTTCCTTCATCTCTGGCTTTCCTGAACCATAGATAAAGGGTATCTTCTGCAATTCCAAGGGAGCGGGCGAGAGAAGCATATGTGAAGCCTAGCTTGACATTGGCTCTGGCCTTTTTTATGAGCTGAGGAGTAATTTTACATTTCTTCATACACTTTATTTTAATGTCTTTTGTATAAAAGTGTAATGAGGAAGAGGATATCGGTTTTGTGGGAATTCAATGAAGTAAATAAAGTGTAAAAAGAGATAAAAAGTTGTGGTACCACGCGCTCCCTATACCAGAATTTGAAATGCTTAGGAAGTTAACTTTTTGTTTTTGTTTGTTTATCGCCATTCCTGGCAGGAAGTGCATTACGAGTGACCGAATGAAATAGGCGCAAATCCTGTACGAGAATATTTTGGATCATTTGGATTATCTTGGATTATTTACTTGGATTATTTGAAAATCACTATCTAGTGACATAGGTTTTTGATGGATTATTGGATTATCCAGTTTGTAAGGTTTCTGTAGGAAAAAAATTTAGTATAATAAAATATTTCTTCTATAGGAAATTAACAAGTACGTTTTTGGATAATCCAATAATCCGAGTCTCCCGATAATGATCCAAAATAATCCTGGATTAATCCAAAATAATCCAAGATTTTTTCTTACTGCCAGGAGGGGCGCAAAAGTCAAAAAAAGTTAGATCAGGCCCAGGGCCTGCATAATCTCATAGACTGCTGCATAAATGTGGTTCTGCATCCTTGATTAAAGACACTCCTCCTCAAGAATCTTTAAAGCCTCTTTCCCAGAAACTACCTTTGGTTCGAAAATCTCCGGAGTCTCCAAAATCTCCGGCTCTCCTATAGAAAAAAAGTTTGGAGATTTTTGGAGACTTAAAGAATTATTAGAATGTTCTACCTCGCACGGTATGGTTTCTTTATTTTTATTAGATTCATAATTTTCCTGATGCACGTAGTCAGACGGTGCAATATTATTTAAACTCTCCAAAATCTCCATGTTCTTTTTATCGTGGGAGACTAGGAGACTTTGGGGATTTTGGGGATTTTGGGGATTTTGGGGATTTTGGGGATTTTGGGGATTTTTGGTGGAAGGTTGGAAAATTGAGAGGTCAAGAGATTTTTTGCTTTCAGTCAGGATGTAGTAAGTTTTCTTTGATTTTGTTTCGATGACTTTTTCAATGGTTTCAGACTCTATCATTGTTTCAATGACTTCTGCGAAGTCTCTGGATTTAAGTTTTGAATCGTGCAGGCATTGCGTGTGCTGGACTGCTCCCCCACGCCTCCGAATAACTGAGAGTACCTTTTCAATCATGTTGGTTTTTGTGTCTTCCTGCATCTGAGAAACAATGTCCATAAGCGAAGGAAGGAAATAACTTATTACTGCGTTTGCAGCAATAGCGATACTTTCTTTAGTGATGATATTACTTAGCCGCTCTTTGCCTAACTCAATAAGCATGGCAAGCTTTAGAATATGTATTTGGCTTCTACCTACTGCTGAAGAGAGAATATCGTCATCTAGTTTATCGGCTGCCTCTTCAATTTTTGATGTTACATCGCTGTAGAATTCCAGGGCTCCATCACCGAAATGGAATTCTACTTTTTTCTGATTGTGTATGAAAGAGTATATTGATTTCGCTCTCTCAAGTACCTTGATCCAATTATCATTATCTTCCTGAGTTTCGACTCCTAACGCCATTCTAGGCTTTTGATATGTAGGAAATACAAAGAGAGTCCTGTACTCTTTACCGCAAAGGAAATCTTCAATTTCCATGAATTTGCAGAAGTTCTGCGGAGTTGTTGCGTACAACTTTGTAACATACGGGGCCTGTACTTCAAAGACTTTTGGGGTTTTGTTACCTTTTGATGCCAGTACTTTTCTGAAGTCCTGGCCGTCATATATGGCACATTCAAGCTCGTTGAAACCTTCATTATATTGCTTGTGTATTTTCGCAAGGAATCCCGCGACCTCATCCCTTACATGGTGTTGTACTGGATTCATAGCCAGGCTTTCCAAATATCCCTCAATGGAAAAATCTTCATTAGGAAGGTAGTTTCCAGTTACACTTTCATGTATTTGACGTGCTTTGTTGACGGCTGTGGTCTTCCTGGAAGTTGTACTTCTACCCAAGAGAGTAACAACTATATTAGGTCTTACCACTTCCTGTTTTAGTCTTGTCTCTACGTTGTAATGGCAGAAGGAAGAAATCAGCCACAATGCACCCATAGTCTGATATTCTGTATATCCGTCTGTAATCCCGCTCATCCATTTACAGTATATGCTGACAAAGTGGGTAGGGGGTAGGTTTAATTGTAGTCTTCTGTCTTTCAGACTTTCTTTTCTATTTCTGATCTCATCAATTGTTAGTTCTTTGACTTCAGCAGTTTCCGGAGTCTCTGGCAAAAGCGTTCTACCTGGGTTAATCCCTTCTGCTGCTAATGCCTTTAGTGCTTCGTTGTACTCTTTATTTGTGAGTCTGATGTCAGTATTCATTTTTTCACCTGATTTTTTTGTCAGCAGGTGCGTTTCAAAAAGAGAGAATTCTGCAATTCCTGTTGCTTACCTCAGGTAAAACCGACTATAGAAGACACTAAACAAGGACAATTAATGTTAAATACTATTACTGTGTAAATAGTATATAGCACTAAGTCGTATAGTGTGCTTTTCGATTTTACAAGGAGATGGAATTAAAGAATTCGTTGGTGTTAGAAGTCTTGTCCACTTCTAACATTGACTCTTTAATCAAACACATCCTGTTTTTACTGTTTTATTGTTAATAACTTCATCTATTGCGTGGTTTCCTTCTGGCTCTTTCCTTCGTGGTTTCGCTCTGCCATGTGTAAGGCTTCCGCTCACTTCTTGGCCTTTGTCAATTGGAGTTTTACATGCTTTATTCGCGCAATTTTTTGGAGATTGTACAGTAAGCCAGTGTACTTCAGGGAATAGGATCAGTTTTAATATCCGGAAGTGCCATGTTAAGTACTTCCTGTCCTGCAATCCTTTTTCCCACAGAAGTTCAGGTTCTTCCAGTTCCAAATCGAAATTAGTTACTGGCAAGCTTTCTAAAACATTACAGGTAATGCCAATATAGGCAGAAACGTTAATATACTGATAAGACCAATTATTACTTGCAGTAATTTTTATTTGTATCTGCGGAAGGTTCCAGACTTCCGCAATCTCGTTTTTAATCACTCGTCTCCACTCCTGCAGTTTGCATTATTCGTTTTGTAATAGCTCGATCAAAGGGATCAGTACTCTTTCTCATATGCTCCAATATGTCAGGATGCTGAGTACTCACCAGCTTTGCCCATTCCAAAAATGATATATTACTTCGGATAATAGTTTTCATAGCCGAACACTCCCGTTTAAGTTGTGGTTGGTACTCCGGTTCCTTCATCTTTGCGGGTGGCAGGAACCGGGCAAATTTTAAGATTTCCATCATTAAGCAGTACAATTTTCACAGAATCACTTTTTTTCATTGAATTGCTTCTGATCCACTCTGGGGGCAAAGGAACAAAAAATGAACCTCTGACCTGTTGCAATTTTCTATTTCTAAATACTAACAAGGTTTTTCCTCCAGTCTATCACTATGTTTTAAGATTATAAATAAAAATTCTCAGACAAAGTAATACCTAGGGGTATGAAAAACAAATTATATACCATGTTGTCAAAAGATAAAAGCAAAAAACATATACACCTTAGCATATGTATTTACATATGGTACAAGTAGAAAAAAAAGAAGATAGAAGTCCAGGAGATCACCTACGTATAGGAGAAGTAAAAGCTGAGATTATTTCGTATATTCTCAGTAAAAATGACGCTGTGCCAGTAACAGATATAATAAAACATTTAAGAGAAAAATATGGGATAAAAAATAAGAAAAATATCAGCAATCACTTGAATGAATTAAAAGACAATAATTGTATAGAAAAAACTGATCCTCTTAGGAATGGCTTTGAGAGCAAGTGGAATATAACAAAAATTGAAAATTTAAAAAATATCATGTCTATTTTTCCAGAGATACAACTGAACAAATATGAAAAATCTGTAAACATCGTTCTCAAGAAGTTCGATTTCACCGTAGTTCCAATGATTGCAAAAAAAGCTTTTGTTCAACTGGCATTATCTGTTTCTTTTTTTAATAAATGTCTGGATACCGACATTGAAACATTATGTACCAGAGCTTCCAAAATTCCCCAGTCAAACGGATACTTCAGTCCGGAACGACTAATCGAAGGAAATATCGAAAGACTAACTCGAGAAGCTTATTCCGAATGTATGAGAAGGATTCAGAAAGTTCCTAGCATTTGGCCGCTTGCTGATGAATATATAGAAGATTCAGTGAACTTTGATGTTTATCAAAATACTCCATACCGCTTCCAGAACAGCGCAATATCAGAAGAAAAATTCAAAAGAATGTTGGAAGGAATAAAACTCTCGTTGGAAGAGAAAGACTCCTACGAGAAGACTAAAAGAATTATAAAAGAACTATCCATAAGAATGTCGTATGAGATCCTCTCAAAAAGGTTGAAAGAGCTATCTGAAGAGTCCTCGCAAAATCAGGAAGTATCGAACAAAATGTCTGATGAAATATTTGGAAAACTAATGGAAGAACTTCCAGTAAACTTGCCCGATAAAATACTCAAAATAATAATCAATCAGATTCAAAAAACGAGTATAATATTCGATAAAATTTTCGAACACTTTTATCAGCGAGACGTTATAGATGGTAATGACAATCCCGAAGAACAAAAATTCGTGTCCAAGATAGAGGAGATTACTTCATTTAACTATCATGAGATAAAACGATGGGATGCCACATTTGACAAGTTAAATCACCTTTATGATGATTATTACGAAAAGTGTAGAGAAAAGATGGGAATTAGATAAAATAATAATCTCATAGAACTTAATTAAACCATCTTTTTACTTTAAGAATTATCTCCTTTACCTTGGAGACTTCTTTAAGCTTTTGTTTCATTGCTTTTCCTCATATTTCCATAAATGAGGTCATCTCTCGAACTGCATGTACCTTTCTTTTCTCAAATGACTTGAATAATAAGTTATATAAAGGTTATATAACTTTTATTTAGTATGTAGAGGTGGAAAGATGAAGCTTTTAGGAAAATCTAAGGTCATAAAACATAAGGCAAAACCAGAAATTGCGTATCCATTAGTAAGGCTTCCTCAATCGGAAATTGACCTTGTCGGAGAAACTGCCCACATTTTTAAAACGGAATATAATGGTAAACCTGTTTATGTAATCGCTCTTGAAGAAGACCTTGACTGTGAACTTAAAGTTACACAACTAGAAATAAAATCTAACCTTGAAATAAGAATAGAAGCATTAGAAAAGAAGCTCAATAAACACTTAGAATCAGAAAACAAGGATAATAAAGAGAATGGGCCCGCTGAGATTCGAACTCAGGATCCCCGCCGTGTAAAGGCGATGTCATAACCGACTAGACCACGAGCCCATTTTGCTTACATTTGCAGAAACGCTCCAAATGCAAGAGCAAAATGTCACTAGTTATATATATCTCTTTTGTTAGAAGAGAACTTCTGAACTTATCTAAAAACCGTTTATCGCACTAAGTTAACTTATATTTACTAAATAACATTTTTATATACTAAAATTAGAAGTCTTTATTATAATAACATACTAACAAATTCTCATCAAGAGACATTAAGCACAAAGGTTTACCTTGTATTCTGTTTGGAATATGTACGCAACTTCTCCTACAAGGATCATTTCAGAATGAGGCAGCCCTATTAGAGGATATGTATTCTCTGGTTTTGTTTTTTGCTTTGTGATATTAGATTTTCCTAAAATTTCATATTTCTATCTTACACAAGAAAACTGTTGTTTAAACGTATACAACTCATCATTTTTCCTTTATTTGACTAAAGAAAGCAAATCTAATATTATCCAACCACTATCCAGTCAAAGAAATCTTACAACTTTTTAAAAATATTATAACCTAAAAAATTTTAATTAATAGAGGAAAAACAGCAGTGAAAAAGTGTATATTACTTCAATTTGTTAATTTTAAAATCTATGTCATTAAGTCGCGGCAAGCTATACCTAACGTCAGAGTATTTGACTAAAGCAGCCTAGAGTAGACGAAAAATGAAGGAAGCAACTAAAAAAAGAATAAGAGGCTTTATCTCTTACTGTAAATCAAACTTAGACTTTTCCTTTTTTACTTTTTCTTATACAGGAATATCGCAAACAGGCTAGTTACCCCGCAATATATTTCAAAGCCTGAAGTACTCGGAATTTCTTCTTGTTCGGTTTGTGACCCTTTATTTTCTGTATTATTTTCACTAACTGTTTCAGGATAATCAAGCTCTACTCTCGTTATAGTTTCATTAGATGAGGCTTTTATTGTACCTGTTATTGCAAATGAAGAGAACCCAGAAGTTTCGGCTGTGAAATAAAGGAATTCGTTATCTTCCCCTGAAAGGCTTACTGGAAATCGCTCCCATTTTTTATCGTTATATCTGTTAAGAGCGATGGAAACCGGATCGATCTTTTTGTCCTTTATCCAAGATTTTTCAACCTTGAAACAAACAACTGGATTTTCGATGTTCTTTGAGGTTGCAAATCCTGCATTTCCTACCCAGAGATTGA
>ENA-UOOK01004520-UOOK01004520.1-fermentation-metagenome-genome-assembly--contig:-NODE-4520-length-14837-cov-3.441348_pt1 | contig 14837 bp, 10 predicted proteins | sample MGYA00245777_ERZ724023 | MGnify/ENA primary metagenome ERZ724023 (study PRJEB28704, sample SAMN03018312) | fermentation metagenome | biome: anthropogenic terrestrial biome; feature: soil; material...
GGCGCACACCTAAGAAGTTCTTTTCACCTTGCAATCATATGCCGTAAGTAATAGAATACTATATAAAGAAACGATTTTACAATCTGCGGTAACAGCGGATGGCGGCTGTACATACGGAGATGGTTTACACGCCGTGAATATATATGCACTGAAGGCAGGCTTTGCATTTGTTTAAGAATGATGACAGGATAGTAAAAACACATACCGAGTGGAGCAAGTACCGCCAGATAAAAAAAATAAAAACGCTTATTTTTAAAATATAGCGTTTTTTTAATTTTCAGATTAACCTATAAAATGAAAAATTTCTTAAAACGAGGTTGTTGGTTAATTGTTTATTAATCACCCATTAGGTCATCTGATGTTGGGTTAGAACTGCCGGGCTTTTTATCCTTAGGTTGTACAGTTGGTTGTTCTGCAGCTGTCGGTTTGCTTATAGTTGTTGGTTGTTCTACAGTTGCAGGTGTATTTTTGGGCCGTTCTGTAATTGCAGGTTTTTCTACAGTTGCCGGTATGGATGTTTGTTCTGCAGATGCCGGTTGCTCTGTAGATGTTGAGCTTCCTTTAACTTTTTCAAGTAATGTAGCATTTAAAACCGGCATTATTTTTTTATGTAATCGTTTTCCTAATTTATCGGTTTCATCTGTAATTGTTTCTTTTAAACTGGTTTCCAATTCTTTATCTGATAGTTGTTTTTTAGGTTGTGGCTCAGTTGGCTGCGTGCTTTCTTCTTTTACTATTTTAATATCGGTTTCTAATTGGGTTGATGCATCTATGTTTTTTAAATCAGTTTTTAATTTTGCAATTTCCTTTAAAATATCATCACTGTTTATAGCAATTTTTTGTTTTTGTTCGTTTAATTCTGTATCTTGCAATTGCACGCTATAATCACTTGCTAAACCATTTATTAATTTATTTATTTTTTTTCCGTTTTCCAATTCTGCAAATGCAATTTTATTTTGTTTTAATCTGGCTTTATATTCTTTAATCGTTAATCTTATTTCTTTCTTTTTTGCTTTTACAAATTTTCTTTTTTGTTCGTTATCATACAACACTTTGTTATTAAGTGACGCAAAAAATAAATTCATCCCGGCAGCCGCCGCTGTAAATTCACTGGCATAAAAAAAGAAGTTGGTAAAAAAATTATTCATCGGTAAATTACCCGTTATAAATGAAACTCCCCAATAAACTGCATTAACTACCCGTTTGCGCTGACCCCCTGATAGTAGTCCCATCTTAACGGCGAAGTCGGTGATCCCCAATTTGGTTAAGATCGTTTTCGCCTCACTCTCTAGTCTCCAGGCATCGGACTGATCCATTTGCTCTCCCAAGCGAAGCAATTTTTGCTGGATCTCAGTATTAGCCGCTTCTATTTCGGCTTGAATCAATACAGTCTCATATTCCCGGACCAGTTTCATCAGGGGCGAATTCCCTTCAATCGCGCTCTCCAGGACAGTGCTCTCCCGATTAAAAGATGGATTTTGCGACAAATAGCCAAACCGGACATTATTGGCCCAAGTTACCTGTCCACTATCGGCATGTTCAACCCCTGCTAAAATTTTGATCAAGGTTGACTTGCCGGAGCCATTGACGCCGATCAATCCAATCTTCTCCCCTTCGCCAATTCCGAAGCTTAGCTCGGAGAAGAGTGACTTAACCCCATACGTCTTGGTAATCTTCTCGACTGATAATAGATTCATGGGCTTCCCTTTCAGATTGGTATCCAAGATTTAATCGCTATTAAAAACGACCTAAGAATGACTATACCATTCATCGAAAAGCATATCAATATTGTTTTTAAACCGTGCCCACAGCAGGTATTGGCATGTAAACATATTTCAGTCCGGATAAGTCGCCGCTAGTATTATACCAGCCCAACTCCGTTCTATTTTGTTTGCCGGGGAGTTTAAAGATTGCGACAGGAATAATCAAAATTAACTTGAATTTATAATAGAGCTCGATAAATTCGCACATTAGTCGTATTTCCCAGCTTTACTAGGGCAAACAAAGATAAAAATAGGTAACGAAGCGATACTTCCACACTTATACCTCACGCCGCTTACCTATACAAAACTATGGGGGAGAAAGCTAAATGAGTGTCAAAATGTTCAAGCTCAATATTTGGCGCGACAGCGATCATTCCCTGGTAATTAGGTTCCTCCTTTCGTATCTGATCATCCTTTTGATACCGGTTTTCATCGGAACATTAGTTTACCAAGAAGCCATTCGGATCGTCGAATCCGACGTTAAAACCACCAACCTCGCTACCCTGGGCCAATGTAGGGATATCATGGACCAACAGCTTGCGGCCATTGATATTATGAAAAACCAAATTGGTTTAACGCCTCAATTGAACCTTGCCCTCAAAAACAATAGTACCCGGGAATTAAATTTTTACTATGAGATGCGGAAATTAATGAATGAACTAAGGCCTTACGCGCTTAGCGGTAACATCGTTGATAACTTTTTCATCTATATGAGAGAACCAAATTACATAATTTCGCCCGAAATGGCCTATGATGCCGATTTCTTCTTTAGAAACGTTTTTAAATATAAAGGGATGAACCAAGCACAGTGGATGACCGAATTGAAAAATTATCATTCCGGTCTTGTTTTACCCGCTTCCCAAGTGGTCCTTGAAAGTAGAAATTTGTTGGTGATCCCGTACATCTATTCTCTTCCGATAACCTTCCACCGAAATGTTGAAGGCGCCATTATTTTTTTATTAAATGCCCAAGCAATGCAAGAATTATTACACCGGAACACTTTAGTCAAGGGTGGTTGGGTGATGGTCCTTGCTCAGGACAATCAAATCATCACCGGACTGCCGAAACAGAAAATTCCCCGAAAGGTCTTTGCCACAATCAGTAAAAAGGATGAGGGCTTCAGACACTCATATTTCTTAGGGGAGCGGATGATCATTTCCCATACCACATCGTCCTATAATGGTTGGAAATATGTAAGCATCCTTCCATCAAAATTAGTAATGCGGAAAGTAATTTACATCAAAGCAATTGTCTGGGGTTCATTAATTTTATCTTTAATAATTGGCGCGTTAATCGCTTACTGGTTAACCGCGCGCAATACAAAACCTTTGACCAAAATACTCGGCTTAATTAAGGAACATTTGAAATGGGACACTGAAAAAGAAGGCGATGCCCTGCAATTTTTGCAGGGTTCAGTCTCTCAATTAATTAACAACAATCAAAGATTGCAAGAGACGGTCAAAAACTATATGCCCATAATTCGAACAGTTTTCTATGATCGTTTACTAAAAGGAGATTTTAATAATATTGAACAAATTGAGGCAGTCTCCTCTTATTTGGAATTACAAATCAAAGGGGAACAGTTTTTAGTTTTAATACTCCGTTTCGGCCGGGATGACATTTTTAATCGTGAAATTATTGAAGAAGCCAGCATTACCAAGATGGTCCTGTCAGAGACAATTAATAAACATTTGGAAGGTCTCGGCTATTTACATGATTTGGGACAAAATAACATCGCAATTTTGCTGACTTTTGATAATTGCCAAGCGAAACAATGCTATCAACAAGTTGAGCAAATGGTCTCCAATATTCGAGCCGAGATTTCTAGGCTCTACGCCATAAATGTCCGTTTCAGCGGTGGGAAAATCTATGAAGACTTACTCGATGTTTGGCAGTCATTTCAGGAAGCGCAGTTGGTTTATGATTACAAAGCGCCTGATAACGATGTCAACCTGTTGTGGTTTTCCGATCTGCCCCACCAGACAGCGGAGTACTATTATCCCATCGATTATGAGCAGCGGCTAATGAATTATTTAAAAGCCGGGGAGATCAAACAAGTTGAGCATCTACTTCAAACCATCTATCAGGAGAACATCGAAAACAGACAAATTCCCCCGGATACGTGCCGTGAACTTATCTATGAATTAAAAGGGACAATTGTTAAGGTATGTCCTCAACTGAACGTTACCAAGAGTGAAATTGAGGCGGCCCTAAATAGAATTGACTATTCTCAACCCCTTGAAGCTTTTCGAAGTTTGTTGGCGATCTATTTAAACATCTGCAAGCAAGTAATTGGTAATCGCAAATTCCGGAATGTCCAATTAAAAGATAACATCGTCGCTTACATAAATGATTTCTATCGCCAACCTGATCTTTCATTGCATAAGGTCGCTTCCCATTTCGGTCTTTCAGAAGGCTATTTATCGCATTTCTTTAAAGATCAGGTCGGTGAGAATTTCCTTGCGTATTTGGAAAGTGAACGAATTAAACACGCTTGTGAACTATTGGAGCAGGGACAATTATCAGTGAACGATATTGCCGGACAAGTTGGTTATAATAGTGTTCAATCATTCCGCCGCGCCTTCAAACGGGTCAAGGGTGTAAACCCCACCACTTTCAGGGATCCCCAGTTTTAAAAGATCAATTTAACCCCCATCCAACATCAGATTTTGTATCCTGATATCAAAATTTGATTCTTTCTTTATTAGGCATGAACTATTATATTAAAAGTATGTAACATTTGAGTTAAGACAGATTCGCTAAAAATTTGGCCGTAGCGTTTTGATCTTAAACTATAAAACAAGTTTTCAAATAAAGGAGTGACATATTTGGCTACAGAATTAAATTTGCCTCTGAACAAGTCAAATAACGCGAGGTTAATTAACCGGATTAAAAAATATAAACTGTTTTACGTGATGTTTATTCCGGCCTTGCTGTTTTACATCGCTTTTGAGTATATGCCGTTATGGGGACTGAAAATGGCCTTTTATGAATGGGGGCTTTTTGGGCCAAAATACTTTATCGGTTTTAAAAACTTCGAAAGCTTGCTAACGAGTAAATTATTTCTTACTTCTTTTAAAAACACCATAATCATTAGCAGTTATACCTTAGTCTTCGGCATGCTTTCCAATATAATTTTTGCCCTATTGCTTAACGAAATACCCAACGGTTTGTTTAAAAAGTTTACCCAAACAGTTGTTTATTTACCGCACTTTTTGTCATGGGTGGTAGTAGCATCGATCTTCGCTATGCTCTTATCCCCCGACTCAGGAATCATCAACGAAATAATCAAACATTATGGCGGGACCCCGATTTACTTTATGATATCCAACAAATGGTGGCGGGGACTTTTCGTGTTAATCAATTTGTGGAAAGGGATGGGTTGGGGAGCTATTATTTATCTGGCGGCCCTTGCCGGTGTAGACCCGCAGCTTTACGAAGCCGCCGCAATAGATGGGGCCGGAAAATTGAAACAAACATGGCATATCACTCTACCGGCCATTCAGGGTACAGTCTTGACTGTCTTAATCTTGAATTTAGCAAAAGTCCTCAATGTCTTTCAACCGGTATTCTTAATGTATAATCCTCAGGTATACCCGGTGGCCGATGTAATCGATACTTATACTTACCGGTTAGGTTTTGCATCCGGCGGTGATGTAGACCTGGCAACTGCAGTCGGATTATTCAAATCGGTAATTTGCATGATGTTGGTGTTAATCACCAATTTTCTCAGTAAAAAAATTAAAGGCGAAAGCATCCTATAGATGGAAGGGAGTTTCAATAATGATCGACAAATTGGATTTTTCCAAGGGAAACCGAGGCCGACTATTTTTTGTAATCTTTAATTATGCTCTGATGGCGTTGATCATCGCCCTAATGCTCATTCCTTTATTGAAAGTTTTGTCGGATTCCCTTGATAATACGGCCTTTTACGGCATAAGCCTAATTCCTAAACAACCGTCGTTGGCGGCTTATGAAAGGATCATTTCCAGCGCCTCTTTATATCGACCTTTTATGATATCGGTATATGTGACAATTGTCGGAACATTTGTCGCCATGTTTTTCACCACAACCGGAGCTTATGTAATGTCTCAAAAAGGTTTACCGGGACGGGGGATCTTCATCTGGATGATTCTAGGGGCCATGCTTTTTCAAGCCGGAATGATCCCCGCTTATATGAATATTAAGCGACTAGGAATCATGAACACATTATGGGCGGTTATCTTACCAATGGCTCTTAGAAACTATAACTTGATTCTAATGCGCAACTTTTTCATGGAGATCCCGGACAGTGTGACTGAAGCGGCGGAGATCGATGGCGCATCGCCTTTTCAAACTTTCTGGCGGATTGTGCTCCCAATGTCCAAACCAGCCTTGGCGACAATCGGCCTATTTTGTATCGTTGAGTATTGGAACGACTTCTTTCATTATGTAATTTATATCAATGACAGTAGTCTTTATAACTTCCAGGTTAAATTGAGAGAAATGGTATTACAGGACGACTACGGCAGTTCATCAGTGGTAGTGTACGGCCGCAGCCTACAAAATGCTACGATTATTACGGCGATGATTCCGGTATTAATCTTGTACCCATTCCTACAGAAGTACTTTGTTAAAGGCATCAATCTTGGGGCCATCAAAGGTTAAACCTTAATTTGGGTTTAGGCGATTTTATTACTTACAGCCTCATCGGGCAAGTAATAAAACCGCTTAAATTAATAAAAAAAGTAAAAGGGGTGTGTTTGATTGACTAAGAAACTGGTCAAGGTTTTGGCGCTGGTTTTAGCTGTCGCTATCTTAGCCTCTGTTTCTCTGGCAGCTAAAAAGGAAGTCCCGAAACCCAAAAAAATCGTTGCTTTTTTGGACACCATTAGCATCAAAGAATCAGGCCAAGATGAATTTGTTAAGGAGTACAAAAAGTTCACCGGTATCGACTTGGAAATTATCCAACCGGTCCATAACCAATACTATGAGAAGCTCCGCTTGGCCTTTGCCGCGGGTGAAATACCCGACATCGTGGAAGTGAGCGAAGCCAATTATGTAAATTATGCCAATGAAGGCGCTTTTGTCGATTTGGAACCTTATATCAAAAAATCTGAGATCTGTAAAAAAATAGACCCGAAAAATTTCGAATCGGTTAGAATTAGCGGGAAAATTTATGGTTACCCCAAAGAAAAAGGTGACGGTCCGGTAACCTATGTCCGGTCGGATTGGCTTAAGAACCTTGGCAAGCAACCACCGAAGACTTGGGACGAATACTATCAACTGATGCGGGCTTTTACCTTAAATGACCCTGACAAGAACGGTAAAAACGACACTTATGGAATGACCGGCCCTGGGCCTACCGGCGATAATGAGATTTCTTTCGCCAACAACTACTATCGTGATATTTATCAAGACGCTAATCCGGAATTAGAAAAAGTTAAGGGTAAATGGATTGATGGTTTCTCCCAGTCGCAAATGAAACCGGCTTTGGAGCGGTTCCGCAAGGTTTACCAAGAAAAATTAATTGACCCTGAAATCTTTACCAATAAGACCTCCACTTGCCGGGAGAAATTCCAATCGGGTAAAGCCGGGTTCTTTACTTATTGGTATGGATTATGGATGACCAAATTGGAACGGGATTTACGTAAAAACTTAGGTGATACAGTCTCAATCATCTCCATCCCTGCTATCAAGGGAAGTTATTATCAAGCTAGGGTTCCGGGAGTTCTCGCTATCCCGGTTGGCAACAAAAACCCCGAGGGAGTGTTTACTTATTTCCTTGACTACTCACATGACGGCGACCAAGGTCAAATGCTCTTCGTCCATGGTGTAGAAGGCGTTCACTGGGCTAAAAAGGACGGAGCCTATACCAAACTTCCGTTGCTCTTTAATCCAACCGCTTTGTATACCAAGAACTTTTATAATATTGAAACCGTTATGACTCCATGGAAAGATCCGTTCCCGATGGATGAAAGAATCATTAGTTCCCGGGATCATTTCATGGCCGGTTATCTGCAGGCTTCTTTACCCCCGATGCCTGAATCCCGTATGAAAATCAACCAAGAGTTATTTAATTTGAAAAACGAAATTTTAGGTAGAGTATTGCTGGGCGAGATTACGGTTGATCAAGGATTGGCAAGATATAAGAAGGAGTCTGGGGCTTTAGGAATTAAAAAGGTATTGGCCGACATGAACAAAATGTAATCTTTAAACAAAGTAGCGCTACGAAGAAAGTCCTCTCTAACGAGGACTTTCTTTATAATTATTGGAAAGGTTTTAAAGGAATTTTATTAAGATGCTGGAATTTAAATTTCGAAAGTAATCCCCCACCCCGGATCTCCGGGGCGCGTTAAAGGATGAAAATAAAGCATTTCAAGAACCACTAATTAACACTAATGAACACGAATTAACTGCCAAACCGTTCCTGTTTTAAAGGTTTTATTAGTGTAAATTCGTGTGCATTAGCGGTTCGTCCCAATTCTTCGAAGCATTTTCTTGATAGCAAATCAAGGGGGAGTTTTTCAAAATGAAACAGATTATCAATCCGATTTTACGCGGGTTTAACCCTGATCCGTCAATCTTGCGGGTAGGTGATGATTATTACATCGCCACTTCAACCTTTGAATGGTTTCCCGGAGTGCAAATCCACCATTCAAAAGACTTAATTCATTGGAGATTGATTGCCCGACCCCTAAACCGTCTATCACAGCTCGATCTCAAGGGAAGCTTGAATTCAGGCGGTGTCTGGGCGCCTTGTTTAACTTACGACCAGGGCACATTTTACTTAGTCTATACCGATGTCAAAAATAAAGGAACCATCTTTAAGGATACCCACAACTACCTGGTGACCGCCACCGAGATCACCGGCGAGTGGTCGGAACCGGTTTACCTTAACAGTAGCGGTTTTGACCCGTCCTTTTTCCATGACGACGACGGCCGGAAATGGCTGGTCAATGTCTTATGCGACTTTCGGAAGGGCCGGAACCGGTTCGGCGGCATCATTCTCCAGGAATATTCCCCGGAAGAAAAACAGTTGATTGGGCCGATAGTCAATATCTTTCAAGGAACCGAGCTGGGAAAAACCGAAGGGCCCCATCTTTATAAATGGCATGGCTATTATTACCTACTCACTGCCGAAGGCGGCACCGGGTTAGGCCATGCAGTGACTATGGCCCGCTCCAAACAACTTACCGGGCCTTATGAAGTTGACCCGGAGAATCCCATTTTAACGACACGCGATGCTCCGGCTTATCCGCTGCAACGGGCGGGCCATGGCGATCTGGTCCAAACCCAAAACGGCCAGTGGTATCTGGCCCACCTTTGCAGTCGTCCCCTCTTGAATAAAGGCCGCTCTGTCCTTGGCCGGGAAACCTGCCTTCAAAAAATAGTCTGGACTGACGATCTTTGGCTACGCTTAGCCAATGGCGACCGGAAACCCCAACTTCAAGCCGACGCTCCCGGTTTACCGGAGCATCCTTGGGAGCCCCAGCCGGTCCGGGATGATTTCGATTCGGCAAAATTAAACATCAATTTCCAAACTTTACGGGTCCCTTTGGATACGGACTCCTTGTCCCTCACCGATCGCCCAGGCTATCTCCGGTTAAAGGGGCGGGAATCATTAGGCTCAAAATATATTCAAAGCTTGGTGGCGCGAAGGCAAGGAGCTTTTTCTTACACCGCCTCCACTTGTGTCGAGTTTGAGCCGGAGACCTTTCAGCAAATGGCCGGATTAATTTGTCTCTACGATACCCAGAACTTTTACTACCTTTATATCTCACGCGATCAAACTCTCGGCAAATGCTTAGGAATTTTTAGTTGCCAAAATAATTCCTTTGAGCAACCGTTGGACCGGGAAGTTTCGATTGAAGGTTGGCTAAGATGTTACCTTAAGGTCGATGTAGATTACGACCGGCTCCAATTCTCATATTCTCCGGATGGGACCTATTGGAGAACCATTGGTCCGGTTTTGGACGCCAGCACCCTTTCAGATGAGTTTTGCCAGGAAGGCCAATATACCGGGGCGTTTGTCGGCTTGTGCTGTCAGGATCTTTCTGGGCGGCGGAAACCGGCTGACTTTGATTTTTTTGAGTATCGGGAGAACTAATGTGATCAGCTTCAAGTAGGAGAAAAACCAGCCCCCGGCATGGCTGGTTTTTTGTCTGATTTGAGTAGTTTAAGTGGTAAGCGTCTTAACCATAGCCTCGGTAGGCGATATGAAAACTGCTATTTTGCCGTCCTGCTCAAGCTGTGAATCGCTTAACAAATTAGCGGTAATGGACGCGCTAACATGAACGACGGTGATTAACATTATGATTTCCTTCTCAGGCTGCATTTCTATATTTATGACAGGTAATAAAACCTTTTGATGCTCATCGGCGCCTCTTCCACGCATGATCGTAGCTCCCGTAGCGCCTGATTTACGTGCTACCTCTACTACCTTTTCAGCAAATCCCCGGTTTACAACTACCAATATACAGTCGTGTTGTAGGTCGACCTCTTCGATTAAATGAGAGGTTACTTTACTCGTTTCTTTGATTTCCGGATAAACAACTTTTTTACGTTTAAAAGCGGTTCCTAAAATAATGATTGAAAGAACAGGCGCCATCGCTACCATTGCTATTACGCCAAACCCATCTACCAGCACATTAGCAGTATCGATCACCGTTGCGGCGCCTTGAGCGAAGGCAAGCACAAAGGTTGCTGTCATCGGGCCCGAAGCAACTCCACCTGCATCATAGGCTATTCCTACAAAAACAGGATCAGCTTTAAATGAAAGCAATATCGCAATAGCGAATCCCGGAAGCAGAAAATACCACAACTGAACCTCTGGAACGACAATCCTCACCATCGAAAGGGCGATGGCGATACCGACACCGATGGAGAGGGTCATCCGAATTAAATTAAGGGGTATATGGCCACTGGTAACTTCCTCAATTTGCTCGCCTAGTACATGTACGGCTGGTTCAACGAGAACAACTATCAGACCTAGCAGGAAGCCTACCCCGATCAAGATCCAATGGCTCATTTTTCCAAGTTCCATGCCGATAATTCGACCCATGTCCATAAATCCGGAGTTTACGGCAGTAAGAAAAATAGCCAGTCCCAGCAGAGTGTAGGCCAGTCCCTTGATTATTCCCGAAAGTTCAGCTTTGGGCAATTTGAATTTTCTAAAATTAAAATTAAAAAACAAAACTGAGATCGGTAACAGTGCTATTAGGGATTCCTTGAAGATTCCCGGGAACTCCTTGATTATGGGTCCGATTACCCCTTCGGCCACAATGTATTCACCGACATCGCCTTGGATGTTTTTCTGCCCTGAAAGGATGGAGATCAGCATCACGGCTAGTATCGGTCCGGCACTCATGACACCGACCAGTCCGAAGGAATTCTCTTCCGAGTTCTTACCCCCCTTTACTTGAGACAGCCCTAACGATATAGCAAGGACAAAGGGAGTGGTAAGGGCGCCGGTAGTTGCGCCGGATGCGTCAAATGAGATAGCCAGAAATTCCTCCGAGACAAAATATGCCAATACAAAAATAATTCCATAGGTTATTGCCATAAATGCATTGTAGGGCGGTTTATCCCGGAGCAACCTAAAAACACCTAATGAAATCAGAACCCCCACACCGATAGAGACCATATAGACGATGATCGATGCGCTTAGAGCGCCCCCCGACGCTGACTCAACCTGTGAACCAAGAATCAGTAAATCAGGCTCGGCGACTGTGATCAAAAAACCTAACAGGAAACTAAGAATCGCAACCTTCGAAGGTGTTTTTGAAGTGGCTACTTCCTGAGACATTTGCTCACCAATCGGGTTCATCGCCAAATCGACACCCCATAAAAAAATTGACAGGCCGATCAAGAGCATGATGCTTCCGACAATAAAACGGATCAAAACATCGGTTTCAACATCAACTATAGTGAAGCAGAGGAACAATACTAATATCACAACCGGTAACAGAGTCCGATTGACTTCTTTAGTTTTCTCAAATAGCAGGCTCATAGATTTGCCCCCTTGTTGTCTTCGGATCTGTTTTCAAAGAGACCGCTGACTCTGCTCACCGGAAGTGTAAAAATGATACCGTTTCCGACCTTTCCAAGCTCCAGATCGGAAAAAATCCTTTCTCTAATTGCAAAAACTTTATCTTCAGGCGTGATAATCATCACGATCTCCTTTTGAGGCTCGATCACCAAGGGAAAATAAAAATCGGTCGGAATACCAGCCCCATGGCCGTGAATCAAAGTACCTCCCTTAGCGCCCGCAGCTCTTGCTGATTTTATACAGTCTTTGCTTCGCCCCTTATCAACGACAGTCACAATACAATAGTGCGAGGCATTGACGTTCGTTGATAAACTTCCTTCCGCTTGCCCAGAGGCTTGACTACGCTTGAATGGGATCGAAAAAGCGATTCCTTTGTTCCTCTTAGCGAACATAAAGGACGCGCTCAGTGTTTCGTGTAGTTTATCAGAAAGCTCAGCTGATGCCGATATCATCAGAATTTCTTTGTGTATCTCTGTTAGACCCATCTTCTCCAATAACTTGGACTGGATCGTGCCTTCACCCAAAAAGATAGTTCCTCCGGTTGCGCCGCATTCTCGTGCTTTATGTAATACAGCATTGGCCTTTCCTCTGCTTATGACAGCAAAAAATAATATGTCTATTTTTATCACTTCCCATTCTTTATTTTCTTGATAGCCACACAAACTATTTTGCGCCTGACAGTATAGTTATAATCCGGTAAGAAGGAGAATATGAAGTTTTTAGGTTGAACGGACCAATAGTGTGGAATGCCAGCTCACAGCCATTTCACAGCGGCTTACAAACTTAATAATATAATATTATAACATAAAACCCACATCTATTGCTCGCAAAATAGGGCAGCACTGGGGGAGTGACCCGAGTGGCGCATGCGGTTTGGCAGGACGGCGGATTTCCCATTAGGGCCGCCATTTTTTCGGCACGGTACGAAAAAATGGCACAGCCAACTTATCATGACTATGCCACTATACCGTATTTTTCAGAGATTACAAATCCCTATCTAACCGCTTCAAATCAGGCTTCTAATATCCAAACCCATCAGGATTTTTTAACCTTCATACATTTCCTTAAAATAATCATAAGCCTGGCCGACGGCTTCGCGGATCAAATCTTCAGCTTTACCGGTCTCGCGCTGGCTTAATAAACTCATGAGCAGCTTTTCATCTAAACCTTGAGCAGCTTTGGCGCAAGCTTCCCAGCTAAGTATGGAGCGGATAATCCGGTCAATGCCTTGCGCAACATCATCATAGGGCCGCACTTGCATATCATGACCTTTCCAGCGGTTAAAACCGGCCTCGGCTACAAGTCCGGCGATGGCGATATTCATGCCGTTAATCCGGGTCCCATGGTCGATATCATATTTACCCGGGCCGCCTAGGATAATCCCGTCGTTATAACCTTGGCTATTGAGATGCATATGGACCATGGCGTCATTATCAAGTTCTTCAACAGTATCGTAGACATGGTCTAAACCAATCATCTCCGAGCTTTTTGCAGAGTCCAATTCAGACGCCTTTCTTTTTTCGGGAGACGCCGAATTCCTCTTCGATCTTTCTAAACATTAATAAGGCTGAGGCGACGGTGGGTAGCAGCATAGCCGGATGGCCTTCGTTGGGTTTAGGCTCGATCCCGATGTAAAGCGCTTCCCCTTTTTGAGCTTCATATTTACAAAGTTTAGCGATACTCTCTTTCAAGTTTTGATACATGGCCCGGACCGCGACACTAGCTAAATCGTATCCGTAAGAACCATTCCACAGGACCAATGAAGGAGCTTTCGCCGACTCGGGATGCCAGGCCTTTTTAAGAGGGCCGTAAGCGAGATCAACGGTTTTTTGGCCTAAGGTTTCAGCCGCCTCCCGTTCCCGGGGGTCTAACGAACCGATTCCGCCGTATCCGAAATGGTTATGGGCCCCAGGAGTGATCATTGCCAGATACATTTGGGCGTCGACTAAAGCGTCGGCAATCGCCGGAGCGGTTTTCTCATCAACCTCGGTGTCATAGTGGAGCTCGAACCCGAGTTGAACGTTACCAGGTAAACGGGGAGCGATCTTTTCTTTGATCAACTCAATGGCGCCAACAGCGCTCAGCTTCGCGGAGCTCCATTCGGGCCTCATATTTGCCGGAACAAATCCCCCCTTACCCGGATTAAAAGTCCACCGGCAGATGCTATGGAAAGACGTTTTTGTCATCAATACTCTCCTCCTTTATCTTAGATAACTGTTCTTCTAAGACAGCAGCCCATTGTTGATAAAGTTCCTGGTAGGTAGTAACCAGTTTACTATTTGGTTCAATCGTTTTTTGAGTTTCTAATCCGGAGAATGCTTCCGTATGATCCCGATAAATCCCTGCGCCAATACCCGCCCCCCGAGCGGCGCCCTGAGAACCGTCGGTATTGTATAATTCTACTCTTGCCCCGGTAACAGTGGCAAAGACCTCTCCAAACAAGGGACTTAGAAACATATTGGTCTGACCAGCTCTGACTAGATTGACTTCCGTACCCATCTTCTTCATAATGCCTAAACCATAGTTTAAAGCAAAGACAATCCCTTCCTGTGCCGCTCTGAGCAGATGACCACGTTGATGAAGGTTGAAATTTAACCCTTGAATTGAAGCGCTTACCTCTTTGTTCTCCAAAGTCCTCTCGGCTCCATTCCCATAAGGGAAGATCCTTAGCCCATCTGCTCCAGCGGAAATTTGAGCCGCCAAACGATTCATCTCGTCGTAGTCTACTTCATCATTCATCAGATTCTTCTTCATCCATCGATTAAGAATCCCAGTTCCATTAAGGCAGAGCAAAATACCATAGTGAGGATCTTCAACAGTGTAATTCACATGTAGAAAAGTGTTAACTCTCGACTTTTGATCGTATTCCGGTTTATCTCCCACCCCATAAACCACCCCACTAGTCCCGGCGGTTGCTGCCACTTCTCCAGGATTTAACACGTTAAGCGAAAAAGCGTTATTAGGTTGGTCTCCGGCTCGATAAGAGACAACCGTTCCCGGTTTTAAGCCAAGCTCTTCTGCAGCTTTTGTGGTCAGCTCCCCTT
>ENA-UOOK01004521-UOOK01004521.1-fermentation-metagenome-genome-assembly--contig:-NODE-4521-length-14836-cov-10.132873_pt1 | contig 14836 bp, 18 predicted proteins | sample MGYA00245777_ERZ724023 | MGnify/ENA primary metagenome ERZ724023 (study PRJEB28704, sample SAMN03018312) | fermentation metagenome | biome: anthropogenic terrestrial biome; feature: soil...
GAAACCGCCGCTTTGCGGCAAGGATGGAAAGGTGAGGTAAGAGCTCACCGGCAATCAGGCGACTGGTTGGCCATGTAAACCCCACCCGGAGCAAGACCAAAACAGGACCTTGGAGTGGCTGCTCGTCACAGTCCAAATGGTAGGTTGCTTGAGCCTTCCGGTAACGGCAGGCCTTAGATAGATGATTGTTTAATACAGAACACGGCTTATATATTTACTCTCAATTTGAAAATACAACGGAAAATTTAGAATAAAACAGAAAAACGGTTGATTAAGAACAGTTTTTCTGTTTTTTAGTATTTTATATACGATGTCTATCTTGTAACACAATTTATTCAGCTGAATATAATAAGTACATGCTGAACAAAAAGGGATGATTATATGTTTTGCAATGTAGTACCATGGTTTTTGCTTGGTGTCGGATTCGGTAAATGCAATGAAAGACGTAATGTGTTAGGTGCCAGAGGCAGAAATCCATGCTGCAATAGAAGAAGATAATATCAGGAACCTGAAACGCCGGACGTGTTTCAGGTTCTGATTTTTGGTTTTTCTTCTGCTTCAATGAATTTTTTTGCAATTAATGCAGTTGTAATTAAAATGATAATTGCCGCAAAAATCCAAATGGAAGGTATGGAAATGAATTTAATAAGTATGCTGTAGAGAAATGAACCGGATAATCCTCCTATTTGCATAGTAAAAGATTTCACAGACAATACGGACGCTCTTATTTCATTGGGAGTTTCCGAATTAAGTATTACACCCTCCGGAATTGTTGCCATGCCAAATGCAAGATAAATTAATGCATAAAATGATATAAACAATGGAATGCTTGTCTGCAAAGCGGTGGATATCAATAGGAGGGCAATGCATCCTCTCATAATGAGAAACATTTTTCTCAAGCTGAATTTATATTTTTTGATGGAGCTATTGGAAATAATACTCCCTATCACTGCAGCTCCCAAATATAAAAATGCCATTAATCCTAAAAGCCTTACATTGCCTGCATCGGGTAAAAGTGTCAGGAAGTGTGGCTGCCAGTATGTTTCCAAGGCACTCAGAAAAAATCCCGTTGAAAAAACAGCAAAAAATATACATAGTACGGTATTGTTCTTAAAAACGAAATCCGAGCTGTTTTTTACATGTTGTTTTATTGAAATACGTTGTTTTTTCTCTGTTCCGTCACCGTCGGATATATCTGATATAAATAGTATTGACAGAATAATAACCGCAACGGTTAAAACAATTCTTACAATAATATTCAAATCATATGCACCCATGGAAGGAAATGATTTAACCGATATTTCCGGGAAGAATCCTCCGGACAATGCTCCTGCGGACAGTCCTAAAGCTTCCAGCACAGAAAGCCGCGTCGTAATATTGTGCAGCTTATCTTTTCCGAAATTATCTATGTAGTAATCTATAAACAATGCGTCAAAGGAGCCTGAGGAAAGAGCCTTTGCCAAGCCGTAAAGCATCATTGCCATACATAAAATTAATAATCCGCTGCCTTTCAGTAATAATACAAAGCTTAAAGTAAATATAAAAAGGGATGAAACAAATGTTTTCTTTCGACCGAAAACATCTGCCATTATACCCGAGGGTAATTCCAATAAAATAACAGAAAGAGCATAAAGACCTAAGATTACGGATAAATTACTTAAGGATGCTCCTTTGTCCATTAAGGCTAAACTCAGCACCGGTGTTAAAAGTCCTGTTAAATACGAGTTCAGAAACATTATTAAAGAGTAAATATGCAGCTTCATTCACTACCTCCCCAAGGCAACGATTTCATAATATATCCATTATATATAATAAGTATATATTGGTCAAGCACATAAATAAGAAGGCGCATTTAGATGCGCCGTTTATTTATAATTATTTGTGAAGGATTGGTGAGAGTTTCTTGTAAACCAACATTACCATGGATGAAACTACAACTCCCTTGAATAAATTGAAAGGAACCACGGCAAACATTATAAATGTTTTTAAATCTGTTACTGCAGGATTTATTGCGTTTGCCATATCCACGAATGCCTGAATGGGAGCGCCGTATATCTTTGCGTATACGGGAAGCAGCAGGTAATAATTTAAAAATGCTCCTGCTATTGCCAAAGACAATGTTCCAACTATCAATCCCAATATGGCTGTTTTAAATGTTTTATGCCTTTTATAAATGATGCCTGCAGGTACTACGAAGGAGCATCCTATTAAAAAGTTGGCAAATTCGCCGATTCCGCCTGTCTCTGTTCCATTTACCACAAAGTTTAATAAAATCTTAACCAATTCAATGGTTGCTCCCGCCGCAGGTCCCAAGGCAAATGTTCCTAACAATACAGGTACCTCGCTGAAATCCAATTCATAAAAGTTCGGTGCAAACCATAACGGAAACTCAAGCAGCATTAATACGGTTGCTACGGCTGCCAATACTCCTACCTTTGCTATTACTTTTGCGTTGCTTCTTTTTAATGACATTTCACTTTTCATAACTTCCTCCTTGTGCTCAGCACTATTTTAAGATTAACAGAGGCATGAGCGCAGGTGAATGCATCAAAAAGCCCCTGAAATCTTCAGAGGCATCGAGAAAAATTGCTCACAATTGTAAGTAATCTCTTCTTCCATCCAGACTATACTGTCGGTATTGGAATTTCACCAATTCAACCTCTCGGCTCGCGGACTGTACCGCCGGTAGGGAATTTAACCCTGCCCTGAAGATATTTACAACTTAATTATACCATCAAATATATATTTGTAAATACTTTTTTTGCAAAAATTGATATTATTGTGACGAATCAGGGAATGTCGTCAGCGGAAGCGAAATTAGTAATATTTTTTTAAAAGGATAATATTATAGATTAAGAGGACAAGGTAAGGGGTATTCATGCTGAATTTATTGAATTATTTAAATTTGAAGATTAGAAATGCTGTGTCAGATGCCGAATCTGTTTTGAAGGAAGCCGTAGAAATTCGGCTGCGAGTCAACAGTCCCGTTTTAATTAAAACTTCAAAAAGAGATTTGTTTTTAGATGAAAATATCATTGTAAGCAAGAAGGATATTGATGATATTGTAGGTAATTTTACTAAAAATTCAATTCATGCATTCGAAAACGAAATTATCAAGGGGTATATAACCATAGAAGGGGGACACAGGGTGGGCATATGCGGGGACTGCATATACGATAAGGATGAATTTAAGGGATTTAAAAATATTGCGTCTCTTAACATAAGAATTGCAAGAGAATTTCCGGGATGCTCCGAAAAAGTCCTGAAATATCTTATAACCCCGGACAAAAATATATACAATACACTGATTATAGGACCGCCTCTTTCAGGAAAAACAACATTGATACGGGATATTGCCAAAAATTTAAGCGATGGCTTTAAAAATCCATATTTTGAAGGATGTGATATTACATTAATCGATGAAAGAGGAGAAATAAGCGCCGCTTATAACGGAGTATCCTCGATGAACATAGGCAAAAGAACAGATGTACTGTCCTATTGCAGGAAAAGCGACGGGTTTTTCATGAGTATAAGAGCAATGTCGCCAAAGGTGATCATTTCTGATGAATTAGGCACTGTAAATGATTTTGAGATTGTGCAGTATGCCTTAAAAAGCGGGGTTAAAATTATAGCGACAGCTCATGGGTTCAGCTTGGATGACGTGAAAAGAAACTTATATTTAAAGAATATTATTGAAAATAATTTTTTTGACAGAGCATTCATTCTTGACAAAAGTCCCTTAAGCGTGAATGAAATATTTGATTTTCAAAGGAACAGGGTGATACGATGATATGGGTTAAAACTGCATTATTCGTGGGTACGGTAGCATCGGTAAAATATATTTTCAGTTCCGTAAATGATGATGGTGACAAAAAAATTGAAAAAATGAAGGAATTGGTAAATTTTACACAGTATCTCAGAGTGTATTCCTGCGATATGAAGATGTCCATTGAAGAAATATATGATAAATACAAATTTAAAAGTATTGATACGGAATTGGTTGTAAAGTCCTTGATAAATTTTTTGGAAGATAAGAAGAATTCAAAAGAATATTTGGACTACATAAATGATATTATGTATACACCTAAAGAATTTAATTCATATTTTGCTGAAATTATAGATTATTACGGCTTGGCATATTCGGAATTATTGGACAAGAAGCTCAGTTTCACCGCAGAAGAAATGGAAAGGGTAATGAAAGAATTTTCCGTCAGCCACAGTGAGAAAAAAACTTTAAACAACAGAATCTCACTTCTTGCGGGATGCTTAGCGGCAATCATACTGATTTAGGAGGTAATATGGATATTGATTTGATTTTCAAGGTTGGAGCAATAGGAATTGTGGTAGCTGTATTTAATCAAATTTTAACTAAGACGGGAAGAGATGAACAGGCAATGCTTGTGACATTGGCGGGAGTAATCGTGGTGATGGCTCTCATTGTAGGCATGATGAATGATTTGTTCACGGAGGTAAAATCAGTTTTTAACTTGTATTGACGAGGGATAGATATGTTGCTTGCGAAGGTTATTTTTATAGCTGTAATAACTTTAATTTTGGGAATAACCATATCCAAATTCAATTCTGAATTCAAAGTATATATAACGGTTATTTTTGGTATTGTAGTAATATTCATGCTTTTTAACGAATTGAAAATATATTTGGGAGAAATAGTAAGCTTGTTTGCCAAGTATGACATAAAGACCGAATATTTCAGTACCATTTTAAAAATTGTGGGAATAGCATATATATGTGATTTCATATCCCTGCTTTGCAAGGATCTTGATTATGAATCGATAGGAAAAAAGGTTGAAATTGCAGGAAAGCTTATAATTCTCATATATTCCGTTGATATTATAAAAATATTTCTCGATCAAATTCTGCTTTTGGTTAACGGGTGATAAAATGAAAAAACTAATATTATTTATAATTTTATTTGCTGTCTTATTTACAAGAAACTGCAATGCTTCAACGGTTGAAGATGCAATAGATGAAATACCCACACAGGATATGGAGGATTATATAAACAGTAAAAATGATTATTTCAGGCAAAACAACGTCAGAATACGTGATTTGATAACAAATGCTTTCAGAGGGAATTTAGACATAAGCCTGAAAGATTACATATACTATGTATTGGACAATGAGCAGAGCTATTTCAGGGATATTTTAAAAACAGGCATAAATGTATTTATAATTTGCATTGCTCTTACCATAATAAATTATTTTACCGATGAAACAAACAGCAAAGGTGTTTCGGACATTGTGGTTTTATTTTCCGTAATCATAATTTTTACCATTATTCTTAAGGATGTATTGAGCATAAAAAATATGCTTAAAAATGACTTTGGTGTTTTCAAAACGATTACGGAGGAAATCAATGCAATATTTATGGCTGCAATGCTGACCTTCGGCAAACTAAGCCTTCTGCAATTTTTTCAGACATCGCTTAATTACACCATAGGCATCACAACGCAGTTTATATACAAATTCACAGATGTAATGACTGTTATTATGATAGCGGTAATTTTGACAAACAACATGAATAAATTTATTAATGCAAAGCTTTTGTACAAGGCTCTTAAGAAAGGTACTCTTTTAATTTTATCCGGGTTTATGATTATAGTAGTCATAAATTTTTCTGTACAAGGATATATATTATATAAAACAGATAATATTTTTATAAGCTCCATAAAGGCAATGTCACCATCATCATTGCCTGTTGTGGGAAATGCGGTAACATCTTTCTTCGGTGTTTTTTTGAAAAGTTTATTGATGATAAAGGATGTACTTGGAATTGTCGTAATAGTTTTCATTCTGTCATCCTTTGGCGGCTCCATAATAAAGATTGGTATAGCACTTATTGCGTACAAGGTATTGGGGGTACTGACGGAACCTTTTAATGAAAATATATCCAATCTGATTTATGAAATGGCGGATATGTTCTATATTTACCTTATATGCCTTATTACTCCCATAGTAATTGTCACTGTTTACTATTCGATAATAATAAATTATATGAATAACATATTAGGATAACTATGAAAACAACAATTGTAAACACATTGATTTTAATACTGATTTTCAATTTAATAATGATAATTTTCCCGGAGGGTAAGACACAGAAGTTTTGCAGAATATCTATTAAACTTTTAATCATTATTTTCATTTTAGATAATATATTTCTTAATGGGAGAATGAATGTAAGTTTGCCGGTAATAGCCGATGCTCCTGCTTATCAAAGAGAAGTAAACGTGAAAAGCATTTCTCCTGAAATTATTGATACGATTAATAAAGAAAATTTCCAAGGAGAAGAAGTAGTTTCAAATATTACCTTAAGTTTTACCGAGGACATGGAAATAACAGCTATAGTCTACCTAAGAAAGATGATTGGAAATGAAGAGCTGGACAAATTGAAATCAAACATAGCAGAAATATTTCAACTTAACTCAGATAACATAGATATAAACGGAGGAGCATATGAATGATTTTTTTAAAATGCTTAAAGAAAACAAAAAATTAAGCTATGCAGTAAATATTTTCATTTTGCTTGTGATAATATCCTTAATATTAAAACTTGATTTTTCACAATTTTCAGCAAAAGACTCTGTAAGTTATCAGGAAAGTGAAGTGAAAACAGAAAGCTATGTATATGCTTTAGAAAAAAGAATGGAGGAAATACTCGGGAAAATAGACGACATTAAAAGTGTGGATGTAATGATTTACACTAAAAAAACTCCTGTACTGGAACCGATTTTTGACGAAAGCATAAGCAATGAAACAAATATTGAATCTATGAGTGACGGTACTAAAAGAGAGGTGAACAGAGAGACAAAACAAAACAAAGTAATATTGGGAAGGGATAATTCAGTAGTTGAGCAGTATTACCAATATCCTGAAATATCCGGTGTGCTTGTGGTAGTAAATTACAATGGTAATAAAGATATTTACAGTATTCTTATGAATTCTGTAAAAACTTTATTGGATATCAAATTAAATGATATTGAAATAATAGTTATTAACTAAGGGGGTAATTATGATAATGAGAAAAGAAACATTAGTATTTTTAGCATCTCTGGCAATAATATTTATTATCGGATATATAAATATGAGTTTGACGCCGGATAATGCATTTGATGATGTTGAAACAGTCCAGATGGAGCCAGCAGATATGGAAGGTGACATTGCAGAAATAATTGAGGGCGGAGTAAATGAAGTTGAGTTTGCTGAAATACTTCCCGGTGAAACAGACTATGAGATCTTGGGAGATATAACAGATATATCCGCTGCCGAGGAAGCATCCTCCGGAGGTGTCCTTGGAGTTTTAAATGCAAGCTTTGCTAACTTCAAATTAAACAAAGAAAAAGGCAACATGGATGTATTGGACTACCTTGAAGGAAGCTTAAGCTCAGCTTTGATATCTGACGACACAAAGTCTCAATTTGAGCAGCTGTTACTTAAAAAGAATTCATTTATTGAAGCAGAGCAGGGAATTGAGCTTATGCTCCAATCAAAGGGGTATAATGAATCAACCGTCATTGTAGATGAAAGCATGGTTAAAGTTGTTACAAATGATACAATAGAACAGGCAGATGCCACAATAATTTTGGATGTAGTAGTTTCAGAAACAAATTACACACCTTCTCAAATAAAAATTGTGAAATTTGATAATATTGATTTGTAAATATTTACAACTTCTGCTATAATTATTTTAGGAGGTGCTACTATGGACAATGAAAAATTTGAATTTGGTCAGGTAAAAATATCCGATGACGTTGTAATTATTATTGCAGGTATTGCAGCAAGCCAGGTTAAAGGTGTTAATACTACTCGTACAGGTGTAACCGACGGAATTACTAACTTGTTTTCAAAAAACAATTATGCAAAAGGTATAAAGGTTGAGGTTAATGAAGAAACAGTAGTATTGGATATTTTTATAAATGTTGAATATGGCTACAAAATAAATGAGGTTGCAAGAGAAGTTCAATTAGCGATAAAGAAAGAAATTGAAACTATGACAGACCTGCAGGTGGCAGCAGTAAATGTCCATGTACTTAATATTGTTCAGGAAAAAATACAGGAAAGAGTACAAGAAAAAGACAAGGAAAAGGAAGCTGCAGACATAGCAATAGAGTAGTTAAAAGGAAGGGGGACACACCTTCAATGAAGGGTAAGTCTCTGCGGGATAGCATTGAAGGAATGTCCCCGTTCTTGCAAATAATGAAGGGGGACACATCTTTAGTATAAGGATAGTCTCTGCTATAATTAAGTAAGGGGGACACACCTTCATGGATAGAGCCGTTGGAGTAAAGCCATGAAGGAATGTCCCCGTACTTATCAGGAGTAAACATGAAACGAAAAGAAACAAGAGAAGAAGCTGTAAAAATAGCATACAGCATGGATGTAAACAAAGATTTTAACATAAATAATCTGACAGAGTACTTGGAGCATTTTGAGCTTGAAGACATGGATGTTGATTATTTATATAAAACAATAATTGATATGATTGACAATATGGAAGAGATAGACAAACATATTACCGACAATTCAAAGGACTGGAAGCTCTCCCGGATTGCCAAGGTAGATCTTGCGGTTTTACGCATAGCTCTTTCTGAAATATTATATAATGAAACAATACCTGAGAGCGTATCAATTAATGAAGCAGTGGAAATAAGCAAGAAGTTTTCAAATGAAGATTCTCATAAATTCATTAACGGAATTCTTGGTACTGTAGTAAGGTGTATCAAAAAATGAAATACATACTTGGAATTGATACAAGCGCTTATACAACATCCATTGCATTGATTAATGAAGAAAACAATGAAATACTTGCAGATGAAAGAAAGGTACTTGAAGTAAAAGAAGGACAGAAAGGATTAAGGCAGCAAGAGGCAGTATTTCAGCATTTAAAATACCTGCCGGAACTTTACGCAAGGATTACACAGGACCTTTTAAAAGTTGAGATCGTATCCGTCAGTTCAAGACCCCGCAATGAGGAAGGCTCCTACATGCCAGTATTTACTGCAGGACGTAATTTTGGAAAAGTTATTTCTCATACTTTAAATTGCGAGTTTTTGGAATATTCTCATCAGGAAGCCCATATTTCGGCTTCATTAATTGATAATTACAAAAATATCGATGAATTCCTTGCAGTACACATATCCGGAGGAACCACTGAATTTATATCCGCCAAAAAAATAATTAAAGGTTTTGAAACAAAGATTGTAGGCGGAACAAAGGATATTACATTTGGGCAGCTTATAGACAGGCTTGGCATTAAGATGGATTTTCCGTTTCCTTGCGGTAAATTTATGGAAGAGTACATTCAGGGGAAATCAGCGGGAAAGCTAACCACACCTGCTTTTAGCAAAGATTCATATATAAATCTATCCGGAATGGAAAATTATTTCGGTAGTTTAACAAGTACATATAAAAAAGAAGTAATAATAACTTCATTATTTGAATATATTGCCGAATATATTGTACAGATAATATGCAATCTATCTCATCTTCAGCATAAAACCTTAATTATATCAGGAGGAGTTGCATCCAACAGCTATATAAGAAATTATATTATGGAAAATGTTAAAGGATATGAAATTCTATTTCCGTCTGTAAAAAATTCTTCCGATAATGCTGTAGGTGTTGCATTTCTACCTATTATTGACAGGTGGTACGATGAAATTAAAACCAATTAAAGTTTCTGTTTTAAACCAATATATAAAAAAGTACTTAATGAGCAATTCAATGCTCAATAATTTGAGAGTGGAAGGTGAAATTACAAACATTAGAATGAGCAAGACAGGTTATACATATTTTTCATTATGCGATGAAAGCTCATGTATAAATTGTGTTGCTTTTTTTGCTGACTCAATTTCAAAAAACGGAGACAAAATAATAGCGGAAGGAGAGCTTTCCGTTTATGAAGCAAAGGGCAGCTACCAGCTTATTGTTCGAAACATTGAAAGGACAGGATTAGGTAAAATTCTTCTTGATTTGGAGTTATTAAAGGAAAAATTAAAAGCTCAGGGATTATTTGACCGTAAGAGAGAACTACCCGTATTTCCTCAAAAAATAGGCATAATTACCTCAAAAACAGGAGCAGCCATCAAAGATATATTAAAAACCTTTGAAAGCGTAAAAGCCAATATAGATATAACTATTTACAACACATTAGTACAAGGCGAAAAATCAAAAAATAATATAATTGAGGGATTAAAGTATTTTAATAATGTGGAAACTGATGTAATTCTTATTTCAAGAGGCGGAGGAAGTTTTGAAGATTTAAATGTTTTTAACGATATTGAGCTGGCTATGGAAGTATATAAATCAAAGGTTATAGTTGTCACCGGAATCGGACATGAAACAGACAGAACATTAACCGACTATGTGGCTGATGTGTACTGTCATACTCCAACGGCAGCAGCTGAAAGAATTATAAGAGGCTATAAAGATGTTGAAGAAAAACTCAATAGTCTTTTATTTGCTTTAAAGTCAGGAACAAACAATGCTGTATCTTTAAAAAAGGCTGAGCTTATGTCAATTAAATATATATTAAGAAGCAGCCTGCCATTGGAGGATATTTACAAAACAAAAGCTCAGATAGATATACATAAAAACTTGATAAAGAATGAAACATCTAAAATAATCAATGAGTATTATTTTACTCTTAAAATAATGTGCGAAAAATTAAATTCATTCGATTACAACAAGCAGCTGAAAAAAGGATTTGCGCTGGTATCAGACAATGCCGGGAATATTATAAAATATAAAAAGCAGGTAGAAATAAAAGATATTGTGCAAATAAGATTTGCAGACTTTAAAATAGAAGCAGAAACAATTGATATAAAAGAGGTGTAACATGGAGTACGAAAGCTTTGAAAGTGCGTTGGAAGAATTGAAAAATATTGTTCAGAAGTTTGAAAACAAAAATGATATTACAATCGACGAGCTTCTTAACAATTATGAAAAAGGAATGAAGGCCTATTCTTTTTGCATGAAAAAATTGGACGACACTCAAAGAAAGATTAAAATTATAGATGATATGCCCTAGCCAAAGTCGCTATAAAATAATAAAAATATTCCACTCACGGTTTCGGACACGAATAATTCTATAAGCTCATTCCGGCTTAAAAACCTACAGCTTGCAAACTCGCTCCGCTCAAACAGTGCAAGCTGCTTAACGGTTTTTATGCCTCCATTTGCTAAGAATTATAGTCGTGTCCTGCAAATGTTCGTTACATATTTTTATTATTTTTTACTGTAAACTGTAAATTATTAAGGTGTGATCCAATACATTAATAATTATTAAAAATATTAATTGATATAAATAAATTGTTATGCTATAATTTTATTGAATTATCCCAATATTTATTTTTATAATAGAATATTTATGTAATAGGTAAGGCATAAGACATGAAAAATTACAGGCTTGATGTATATTTACATGACAAAGGATATGCAAGCAGCCGCGAAAGAGCAAAAGAGCTCATTTTAAGCAATTCTGTATTTGTAGATGATAATTTAATAACGAAACCCTCATATCCGGTAAATGATGATGTTAAAATAAAAATCACCAGAGAGCTTTATGTAAGCAGGGGTTATGTAAAAATTGAAAAGGCAATGCAGGTATTTGACATAAATATCGAAAATAAAACAGCAGTAGATATCGGGGCTTCCACCGGAGGGTTTACAGATTATCTGTTAAAACATGGAGCAAAAAAAGTATATGCTGTTGATGTGGGCACTGGTCAGCTTCATAATTCTTTAAGGAATGATGATCGAGTTATCAATCAAGAAAACACAAATTTCAGATATATTGATACATCTATATTTACTGATGATATTGACATTATAACAGTTGATGTTTCATTTATTTCGCTGAAACATATTTTACCTAAGATTGTCGAAATTAGTCATAATAGTACAGATATTGTCGCATTGGTAAAACCACAATTTGAAGCAGGAAAGGAAAACATAGGGAAAAAGGGCATAGTTAAGGATAAGCAAGTCCACTTGGAGGTTCTTAACAATCTAAATAATTATATTAAGATAAACAATTTGAATTTAATTAATATAGCCTATTCTCCTATAAAAGGAGCATCAGGTAACATAGAATATCTTACACATTTAAAAATTACAGGAAGTTCAAATGAAATTAATTTTAAAGACTTAGTTAATCAAGCCTTTGAAATACTATAAAAAAAACTAAGAGGTGACAAATGAAAAAGTATACCAGACAAACAAAAATTCTAGAGTTGATTTCTAAGAGCGAAGTTGAAACTCAGGAGGAATTAGCTGAAGCCCTGAAAAACATGGGTATTGATGTAACTCAAGCTACAATTTCAAGAGACATTAAAGAACTTAGGCTTGTAAAGGTAATGGCTAAAAGCGGCAAGTACAAATATGCTACTATAAGTCAAAGCCAGGAAGGAATAACAGACAGATTGAATAAGATATTCGAAAATTCCGTTGTTTCAATCGACAATGCAATGAACATGATAATAATAAAAACAATTCCCGGAGCTGCTCAGATATGCGCATCAGCCATCGATTATATGGGAATTGATGAAATTGTAGGAACATTGGCCGGAGATGACAATGTTTTTGTAGCTGTTAGAAAAATGGAGCAAGTAGATCATGTATTGCAGGAATTTAAAAAGAATATAAGATAATGGTGATAATATGCTGCTTAGTTTAAATATAAGCAATTTTGCAGTATTTGAAAATGCATCTGTCAATTTCGACCCCGGGTTTAATGTTTTTACAGGAGAAACAGGGTCGGGAAAATCCGTATTAATTAATGCAATTGAGCTTATTTTGGGAGAAAGAGCTTCAAAAGAGCTAATAAGAAAAGGTAAAAATTCGGCATTTATTGAAGGAATTTTTGATATAGGCGACAATGTAAATCTTTTTGACACCTTAAAAAACCTGAACATAGAAACTGATAAGGATGACTTTTTAATAATATCAAGGGAGCTTTTACAAAACGGCAAAAGTATAAACAAGGTAAATGGAAGAACTGTTCCTCTTAACATAATTAAAGCAATAGGCAGTTTCTTAATTGATATTTACGGTCAATTCGGTCATGAAAGCTTGTTTAAAAAAGATAATCATATTAAAATGCTTGACAGTATGATACAAAAGGAGTTATCACCCATATTTCAGTCATATGATGAGCTGTTTTTGAATTACAACAGAATACAAAATGAAATATACACACTCAAAGAAAAACTCTTAAATAAAGATAAAAAGATTGAGCAGCTTCAATATGAAATAAATGAAATAGACATGGCAGAACTTAAGGAGTTTGAAGAAGAGGAGCTTTTAAAAAAAATTAAAAAGCTTTCAAATGTACAGGAAATTAAAAGTTCTTTGTATGAAGCAATACATATTCTTAACAGCGACAATATAAACAGTGTATACACTATTATTAACAAAATTCAAAGCTATGACGAAAAACTTGAAGAATTTCTTTCAAGGATTGACATTCAGTTAGAGGAATTGAAATTATTAAGCTATGATTTAAGAGACTATTCAGATAATTTGGCTCTTGACGAAAAAGAGCTTAACAACGTTGAAAATAGAATGTCTCTTATTAATCGATTAAAAAGAAAATATGGTTTTTCAATTGAAAGAATAAATGAATACAGAAATGCATCTTATGAAGATTTAAGTTTACTTCTTGAAGCTGATTCAAAATTAAACTCTTTAATTAAAGAAAAAAACGAAATATATAAATTATTGATAGAAAAAGCTGGAATTATATCAAATAAAAGAAAAACCGCAGCAGAATATCTTGAAAAGCAGATTTTAATCGAATTAAACGAGCTAAATATGAAAAATATTGAGTTCAAAGTCAAAATAGATAAAATGAGCTTATCGACCGACGGTGTTGACAATGTTGAATTTTTAATTTCCACAAATGTAGGCAGCGATTTGAATTCTGTTCAAAAAATAGTTTCAGGAGGGGAAGCTTCAAGAATTATGCTTGCTTTTAAAAAAATAAAAAGCGACGCGGGTCAAACCATGGTGTTTGATGAAATAGACATAGGAATAAGCGGCAAGACTGCACAGATGTCCGGTGTAAAAATGAATTATATTGCCTTGAATAATCAAGTTATTTGTGTTACACATTCTCCTCAAATTGCATCAATTTCAAAAAATCATTATTTGATTGAAAAAAAAGTTGTTGGAAACAATACATTAAGTACTGTGAAAAAATTAGACAAAGAAAACAAAATTTATGAAATTGCTCGGTTATTGAGCGGAATGAAAATAACTGACAGCTCATTAAATAATGCTAAGGAATTGATAGAATTTAACAGCAAAATAAGTGAATAGAAAAAGTTTTAAATGGAAAAGTTAAGGATAAAACTTCAAGGAGAGCATAATGAGAAATTTTGTAAAAAGAGTTTTATTCTTTACTTTTTTTATTGCGGTATTAATGACTGCCGTTTTTTTTGGTTTTAATTTGAAAACAAATCCATATAAATTCGCAAAAGGCGACCAAGTAGTAGATACGGATGGAAAATACATTATGCCCGGGGGTCAGACTATTGGGGTAGAGCTAACAACCGAGGGAGTATTGGTTGTAGGATTGGCTGATATAGTTAATGCTGACAATATTTCAATATCTCCTGCAAAAAACGCAGGAATTCAAATAGGTGATAAAATACTCGAAATTGATTCACAAAAACTTGGTCGTTATGAAATAATAGATTATACTGAGAGTAAAGGTCTTAAACAATATAATTTCAAAGTAGAAAGAGAAGGTAAAATTTACAATTTCACCATAACTCCCGTTCAAAGATACGACAGCGATGAAATAAAATTCGGA
>ENA-UOOK01004522-UOOK01004522.1-fermentation-metagenome-genome-assembly--contig:-NODE-4522-length-14833-cov-5.883543_pt1 | contig 14833 bp, 11 predicted proteins | sample MGYA00245777_ERZ724023 | MGnify/ENA primary metagenome ERZ724023 (study PRJEB28704, sample SAMN03018312) | fermentation metagenome | biome: anthropogenic terrestrial biome; feature: soil; material...
AGGACATATTTGCCCGGCGGGCGTAATCGGCACGCCGGCTTTTCTCATAGTTTTACGAGCTACCGATTTATCACCCATGGCGCGGATTTGGTCGGCAGAAGGCCCGATAAAAGTAATGTTACACGCCTTACAGACTTCTGCAAAATGCGCATTTTCAGCGAGAAAACCGTAACCAGGGTGGATAGCATCAACATCACATATTTCTGCTACGCTGATGATTCGCTCAATCAATAAATAGCTTTTGTTTGGTGGCGGCGGTCCGATACAGACGGCTTCGTCAGCTAGCCGAACCGGTAGGCTATCGGCATCAGCTTGTGAATATACCATAACGCTTTTGACGCCCAGTTCACGGCATGCCCGGATGATTCGTAAGGCAATTTCGCCGCGATTAGCGATCAAGATTTTATTAAACATGTTTGCTCCAGGAGATATGATTATTCAATGACGAAAAGTGGTTGGCCATATTCCACTGGACTGGCGTTTTTAACCAGAATCTCTTTAATGACTCCGTCTTTTTCGGCTTTGACTTCATTCATGACTTTCATTGCCTCAACGATGCAAACCACCGTGTCTGCTGTGACTCTATCACCAATTTTAACGAATTCTGGTGCTTCTGGTGAGGCTGCGCGGTAAAAAGTGCCAACAATTGGCGATTCGATATGATTTACCGGAACGCTTGGTTCAGCTGGAGCGACTGGAGCAATTTGTGGCGATGATGCTTGAGCTGCTGGTGCGGCGATTTGCTGTTCTGTCATAATTGCCGGCATAGCTGGAGCAGCTACCGGTGAATCTGAGCCACGGCGAATACAGAGATTGTATTCGGATGCCTCAATTTTAAATTCTGTCAAATTATTTTTAGACATCAGCTTTACTATTGTTTCAATTTCAGAGATTTTCATCTTTCTTTCCCGGGGTTTGTTTAATGTTTTGAGATATTACCAAGGTGTTTAATTATTGCGCGCAATCCCCATTCGTATCCGTCCGCTCCAAACCCGGTGATTAAACCGATACATGCTGGAGCAGTTAAGGATTGTTGGCGGAAATGTTCGCGTGAACTAATATTACTGATATGGACCTCGACTGCGGGCGTTGGCACCGCTCTCAGAGCGTCACATATGGCAATGCTACTATGGGTATAAGCTGCGGGGTTAATGACAATACCATCAATTTTTTCATGGCATGCCGCCGCAATTTTATCGACAATGGCTCCTTCGTGGTTACTTTGAAAAAATTCTATACGAACCCCTAAGGACTCGGCGATTTTACTTAGGCCGACGTTGATCTCTTCCAGCGTCAAATTTCCATAAATATTAGGCTCACGCAGTCCGAGCAACTGTAAATTCGGTCCATTTATAATTAATATATTCATTGGGCGCATACTATAATTCCAGAGTATTTCATTTCAAGTTTGAGAGTAAATTATTTTGGGATCGACAATTCTGCGGCAGCAGGTCTTTTCTTTGGGCTAAGTGCGTTTAAGTCTTGCGGATTGAACTGAGCTGGTGCGACTGTCGCGGCAGAATCGGGGGAAACTGTTGTTGCTTTTTTTCCACCGGAAAAACTCAAAATGGTTATCGCGATAATGACCATTGCTATGAATAAAACGCTTCCACCAACTAGCCATATTATGTTTTTAACACGAGGTTCCATATCAGGATTGATATCATCATCTTGTTCAATGATATTGTCCATGCACTCTTCGCTCAAGCGGTATTCTGAGTTTTCTTTTAATGACTTGATGATATCGCTAGCCGTGTCGTCTGGGATGGCATATAATTCGCACATTTTGCGAACATAACCACACACAAAGACTGCTGGCGGAAGGCGTGAGAAATCTTCGTTTTCCAGAGCATTAATATAATCTTTGCGTATTTTCGTGGTGTCAGAAACTTCATCAATTGAAAAATTACGGTGCATGCGCATTTCGCGAAGCGATTCGCCAAATGAAATGTCAACTTTTTTCCTTCTGGATAATTCATCGGCTAATGTTTTTCCCAAGCGGCGAGGTTGCTCTTCTGCATTAACCTTATGCAGTGTTTTTACTCCTTGCTCGGTTTGTTTATTCGATATCGTTTCCACTATTGGAGATTGACGATCTTCGCGCACGGGGTTAGTAAGTTTTACCGGTTTTTTCGCCAGTTCACTTAAACCGATAATTTTTGTTGGTCTAGAGTCCGAAATGGCTTGCGCTTCCGGCGATGCCTCGGGTTGGACACCTTCATTTTCGGGGTCAAAAAACGGAAGGAGATCATCCGGATTCGTTGTTTCAGCGTTATGTTCAATTTTTTCCATAGCTTAGATTCTCCTATTCACTAATCTTCGTTTACTATATCGTCAAAAATAAGAATATCACGTTTTGAGCCGCCTGCAAGCGGTGGACTAACAATTCCACGCCCTTCTAGCGTCTCAATAATTTCTGCCGCACGGTTATAACCGATCTTTAATCGCCGTTGTAGATAACTGGTACTGGCTTTGCGTTCCATTAAGACAATCTCCAATGCATTCATCATCAATTCATCGTCACCAGGCTCGCTATATTTTTGCATCAATGGCGAAATGTGAGCGAAATCATCAATTGAAGCTGCGTTCTCTTCTCCGTCGCCACTTTGACGGTTTTCATCACCGGCACTTTCACTGACTACGTTCTGGTCAAAAAGTTGCGGTGCTTGGCCCGAAACGAATTCTACCACTTTTTCAATATCTTTATCTTCAACTATTGCGCCCTGAATACGCTCAATACTCGATGTTCCTGGTGGCATAAACAGCATATCGCCACGGCCCAGTAGATCTTCAGCGCCGATCTTATCCAAAATTACGCGACTGTCAACTCCAGAGGTCACTTTAAAGGCAATACGAGTGGTCAGGTTAGCTTTGATAACCCCAGTGATTACCTGCACTGACGGTCTTTGAGTGGCAATAACAATATGGATGCCGGCTGCACGCCCCTTTTGCGCGATGCGCGCGATAGAAGTCTCAACATCGGCCTTGGCGTCGGTCATCATGACGTCGGCCAACTCATCAATGATAATTACTAAGATCGGCAATTTTTCAGGAATAGGCTTTCCCGAATCATCCAAAATAATGGTATCGCTTTTCGGGCGTGAATTAAATCCTGCGAGATTTTTAGTACGAACTTTGGCCAAAATTCGATAACGTTTTTCCATCTCATTAACTCCCCAGCGCAATGCGATTGGGACTTTTTGCGGATCATTAACGACTGGCGTAATTAGATGCGGCAGCGTCTGATACATCTCCATTTCCACCACTTTCGGGTCAATCATGATTAGCCGTAAATCTTCAGGAGAAAAACGCATCAATAAGCTCATAATCAGAGTATTCATGCATACGGACTTTCCGCTGCCAGTTGAACCAGCGATCAACAGATGCGGTGCTCGGGCCAAATCCATGATAATAGTTTTACCACCGACATCTTTGCCCAACATGACTGGGAGTTCTAGTCTATTATTTTTCCAGTCAGTAGTTTCCATTAATGGTCGTAGAAAAACGGCTTCCGGTTGTTTGTTCGGAACTTCAACTCCAACGGCGTTGCGACCAGGGATCGGGGCTAGAATACGCAAGCTTTCCGCTGCTAATTCCATTTTGATATTGTTATGAATACTGCTAACCTTCTCCACTTTAACTCCTGGAGCCAGTGAAATTTCGTAGCGCGTTACGCGTGGCCCAGAGATAGCTCCGATGACTTGACCGTCAACATTAAAGCTGTTCAATGTAACTTGTAGAAGATTGCTGATATGGGCAATTGTTTCGTCGCTTTCTCCTCCAATATTTTTGCCTTGACTAAGCATGGATATCGGTGGAAGAACATAATCCCTAGTTACAAGTGGCGCCGATTCTACTCTCGGAATGGTATTACTGCCTTTTGTCTCCTTTAACTCTGTACGCTGTAAATGCGGATCCAGTTGCGGCGGTGTCAGCGGTCTAGTCGTATCTTCGAATTTTTTTGTTTGCAACACCGGTTCTGGTTCGATAACTGTCCGCTGTGCTGTTTCGGGCTGTGCCGCTTCATGTTGAGTTTCTTCAATGGGGTCTGGTGGTCGAATAGTGACTACGGCTGGGATTGGATTATGGCTAGGGCTGGGTATCGGCTCAGAAACAGGAGTTGGGGCAAAAACTGGAGTTTGTTCACGAGCAGTAGCCGGTGTTTCCTTGACCGGTTCCGGTTTGGGCATTTTTTGTTCTAAAGCCAGCTCTAATTCACGTCTTTTGGCCGCAGCATCTAGAAAGAATCGCCACAATCTCTTTGCTACTGGTTGCCAGTCAGCGAGCCAAATAAATAACGCACCGCCAAGCACAAAGACTCCCGCACTGATCAAGGTGCCAATCCCACCGGCTAATCGTCGAACAACTCCTGGATAACCAGCGCGGTCAGGCGCGGCAATCCATTGTCCGACAACCCCGCCAGAAAGACAATGCGACGACATTTTTGCTCTGCCAATGCCGAGAACCTCGGTATAAGGCGCAAAACGTTCTGGAGAATATGCGAATATCACTGAAATTCCAAGCACCATCAAGATTAGTGCCAAAAAATAGCCCTTACGCGCTACTGGCACCCTGATAAATGGTCGAATCGCGCAGACTAACAATAGAATGGCAATCGGATAGACAGCGATGCCGAACAGGTAAAACAACGAAGTCGAAATGCGCGCTCCGATCTCCCCGGCCCAGTTTTTTACAACCCCTTCGCGACCGCCCTCAATGATTGAAAAATCGCTGGCGTTATGCGAACAAATCGCCAAAACTGTCAATAAAGCAATAATGATATAGATACAATACCTAAACCTGAAAACCACTTTCTCTGGTGTTTCAGGCGTGCTTGCTACAACAGCTTTTTTCTTGTTTGAAGTCGTTTTGCTCTTGGGCGCCTCTTCCCTTTTCTGTTTCAGCCAATTAAACACAATATGAAAATTCCAAGATAAATTTAGTGAAGTAAAAACTACGTTAACAATATCCCGGAAATATCATTAAAGCAAGCTTGAAAGCGTTGAAAAATGAAGTACGATTAGAGTCTGTGACAAATAATATCATGGCAGCGATGCAATTATAAAATGCATCTGTGACCACAAGACAATTCCGGCGCAAATCAGTATTGAAAATTGTTTTTTCTGATTTTTAATTGCATTTCTGGCGGTTTGTACTATTTTAACAGCCCAAAACACAATATGATGTGTTTTTAATTTACGGACACACAATATCTAGGAAAGAATATGACAATGAAAGAGTACAGCATCAGCCACGACATCTGGGAACGAAAATATCGCTATAGCGGGTCTTCTGAAGTTCTCGCGGACCAGACTTTGAGCGATACCATGAAACGAGTAGCTACGGCTTGCGCCAAAAAAGAGACCGACAGTAAAAAATGGGGAGCCGCTTTTGAATCAATTTTAGCCACTTTGGAGTTCCTTCCAGGTGGACGGATTATTGCCAACGCTGGCACCAGTCGTGGTCAAACTACGATGTTTAATTGTTATGTAATGAATAAAATCGAAGATTCAATTGAAGGGATTTTCGATACCGTCAAGGCCTCGGCATTAACTCAAAAGCAGGGTGGCGGGGTTGGTTTTGATTTTTCGACCATTCGTCCGCGCAATGCCAATATCAAGGGTTGCGAAGCTCCAGCCTCTGGACCTCTGAGCTTTATGCGGGTTCTTGATTCCACCTGTCGCACCATCATGAGTGCAGGGCAACGGCGCGGCGCGCAAATGGGCGTAATGCGTTGCGATCATCCCGATATTGAAGAATTTATCACCGCCAAACGTGGCAACAGCCAACTTCAGATGTTTAATCTGTCGGTCGCTATAACCAGCGAATTTATTCAAGCGGTAAAAGACAACGCCAACTGGGATTTGAAATTTAACGGCAAAGTTCTTAAAACTGTCAAGGCTCAAGAGCTTTGGGAAACCATTATGCGCTCCACTTATGACTTTGCTGAACCTGGCTTCCTACTGATTGACAAAATAAATCAGATGAACAATCTGTATTATTGTGAAGAAGTTTGTGCCACTAATCCATGTGGTGAACAACCTTTGCCGCCGTTCGGAGCGTGTTTGCTTGGTTCCATAAATCTAACTAAGTTTATCGAAAACCCATTTGAAGAAAATGCTAAAATTAACCTGAAACGTCTGCGCGAAGTAATCACTATTGCAGTTCGCATGCTCGATAATGTCATTGACATTAGCAATTATCCTCTCGAAGAACAACGCCAAGAAGCATATTCCAAACGCCGTATGGGCCTTGGCATTACTGGTTTAGCTGATGCACTGATCTTCATGCGCGTTAAATACGGTTCCCCCGAATCTGTTCGACTTTCTGGTGAAATTATGCGGGAAGTTACTCATGCCGCTTATCGCGCCAGTATCGAAATCGCCGCTGAAAAGGGTGAGTTTAAATTACTTGATCGCGAAAAATATTGTGACGGACAATTTATAGCCACATTGCCACAAGATATCCGCGATGGCATTATGAAACACGGTATCCGCAATTCACATTTAACTTCGATTGCGCCAACTGGCACCATTAGTCTTTTGGCCGATAACATCTCTAGTGGACTGGAACCGGTTTTCTCTTTTAAATACACCCGTAAAATTCGCAATGGCAACGAAGACGATGTCACTGAAGTCGAAATTTCTGACTACGCATATCGCCAATACTGTAGCCGCCTCGGTGTAAACTCAATTAAAGATCAAGACCTTCCAGCATACTTTACCTCAGCTGGTCAAATTAAACCGGTTGACCATCTTGGCATTCAGGCCATTCTGCAAAAATACGTTGATAGCTCAATCTCTAAAACGATCAATATCCCTGAAGATTATCCGTTTGAAGATTTTAAAGATATTTATATGCAAGCCTACGAACAAGGCTTGAAAGGTTGCACTACATTCCGCCCTAATGAAAATATTATGGGCATATTGATAAAAAAAGATGACGCAAAAAAGGTAACCCCAGCAGAATTGCAACCTCACGATGCAAACGCATTGCCCAAACGTCCTGAAGAATTGACTGGTACGACCTATAAAATTAAAACCGCTCAATCACCAGATGCATTCTATATTACCATCAATGATTATGTCGAAGACGGCAAACATCGCCCGTATGAATTGTTCATCAATACTAAAAACCTTCAGCATTTTAGCTGGATTGTGGCGATGTCTCGCTTAATCTCGGCAGTGTTCCGCAATAACCCTGATCCAACTTTTTTGATTGATGAACTAAAAAGTATCTACGATCCCAATGGTGGTTCATTCCGTAATGGCAAATATGTTCCATCGCTAGCTGCTGAAATTGGTTATGTAATCCAAGAACACATGGTCAAAATAGGCTTACTTTCTCGCGAAGAAAAACCGGCGGTTGCTGTTGGAAATGTCGCAGACATGAATAAAATGATCTGCCCGGAATGCCGCGAACGCGAATTGATCAACCAAGAAAACTGTCTAAAATGCTTAAGCTGTAGTTACAGCAAATGCTCATAATTAGAGAGTCGAAAAATTCCCGTGGAAGTCTGCTTTGTCCAAAACACAAAGCCAGACTACGGTGCTTCCTGTAGTGTGTAAATCGAGTTGTTAATTCACGCGCGCATAATGCGCGCGCGAATTAGAAATACAAGTTACCACATAGATGAGGGGAGTTTTTAATCACTAATCTGTTCTAATTCGTCTCTAATTTTAACGCGTTAATTGTGCAACCATGTTTAAGGAATGTCGATATAGCGGTTGAAATTGCTTTTGAGATTATGCGATTTATATTGCGAGCTAGAGAATTAGCTACAAATCTTTAATTTGCAAAGGGTAGAGAAGATGAAAATAAGGATGAAATTTATATTAATGACAATCAGCACGCTTGCCACGCTTACTGCTCATGCAGGAGAGATTCTATATCAATGCAATTTTTCACAAGGAAAATGGGATGCTTCGGAATGGCAAATAGTAAAAAGTCCAAGATGGCCTGATCTCGGAACCTGGGAGCAACAAAATGATCATATAAGGAATAAAGTTCCAAGTAATGCAACAGAAAAAGAGATGCTTGGCAAGCGGGCAGGCGAAACCTATACAAGCATGTTACTGAAGAAGAAATTTAGTCCCAACCTCATTATCACCAGCACAATGTCATTCGACCATCGCATGGCTCCGCTACTCGTTATTACGCCGGAATACGGCAAAGACGCAGAAGGCAATCCTGAACATCGAGACCATTTTGAAATCGTTCTTTACGATAAAGGGTTGAATGTGTGGCATCACTATTACACTGATGGAAAACCTCACTGGAAAAAAGCTGCGTTTATAAATGCTGACTTTGAACCTAAGAAAAAATATACTCTAATCGTAGAAATCAAAACCGACAAAAAAGGTACTACAATGATCGTCTCCTGCGCTGGAAAAACTTTCGGTTACATGGACGACAGCATCCCGAAACAGTTTTATATTGGAATAACTGGCTGCGAGGGTGTCAATAGATTTTACGATTTCCAGATTTCAAAATAGTCTATACGTCAATTCTGCTTGGTTGGTAGAGAGTATTGAAGATACGGAAAATGTATGTAATTCCAAATTTTAATTCGCGCGCGCATTATGCGCGCGTGAATTAGAGGCTACAGTTATGGAGTGTTGGTGTAGCGATTATTTGCCTTTGTGAAATACGGCAGGTTCAGTGTTTTTGGGGTTTACTACTTTTTGCGACTTTTTTTCCAGTCTTCGTATTCTTCCATAGTTCCGCGATAGTCGACAACTTTGTCTGGCGTTAATTCAATAATTCTAGTGGCCAAACTGTTGATGAATTCGCGGTCGTGGCTAACGAAAATTACGGTGTTTTTGAATAAGGTTAAAGCGTAGTTGAGTGCTTCAATTGATTCCAAATCCAAATGGTTAGTGGGTTCGTCTAGCGCGGAATCAATCCTTTAACATTATAGAGAGCTGGCGTTGCGATTTTAATATATTTTCTCTCTTTCATCTTTTGCTGGGGTGAAAAAAATAAATCTTGCAGAATGCATGGGTTGAAGCTGACGATTCATCATCCTATATTACAGATACAAAAAGATAAACGACTCAAATTGTAGTTAGGAGCGAATTTACGGTGGAGCCGATTGAGGGAAACGTAATAATACTAATCTACATGAATACCTGGATAGCTTGGGCAGAGTCAAGAACCCACAGAAAAAACAGAATTGTAATTAAATGGTAAAATAGCCGATGAAACAACTCTCACTTCCAATCTCAATCAGCGATCTTATTCATGGTTATTCCGTGGAATGGGAGCGTATTGAATTCAAGGAGGGCTGGAATCCAGAAGATATCCTCCACACTATTTGCGCATTTGCCAATGATTTTCACAACCTTGGCGGAGGATATATTGTTGTTGGTATTGCAGAAAAAGATGGAGTGCCAGTATTGCCGCCAAAAGGCTTACAGCAAAATCAGTTGGACAAGATACAAAAAGAGTTACTGAATCTCGGTCATTCAGCCATTCAGCCGATGTATCACCCTATCTCTGCTCCCTATGTTCTTGATAATCGGCATGTGCTCGTTATATGGGTCCCTGGCGGCGAAACAAGACCCTATCAATGCAAAGTTTCTCTTTCACAAAAAAACGATCGCTGGGATTATTATATTCGGAAACAATCAAATTCGGTACATGCTGTCAAACAGGACAAGCAGGAATTGCTGGGGCTTGCAGCCACTGTGCCTTTTGATGACCGATATTGTCAAACTGAATCTATAGATGCTTTTTCCGTAAAACTGATTGCTGAATTCCTTCGGGAAGTGGGAAGTGATCTGGCTGATGAGATTGATGATCTAAAACTTGCGACACTTGGTGCACAGATGAATATAGTGGGCGGGCCTCCGGAAGCATTGTTTCCCAAGAATGTTGGGTTGATGTTTTTTACTGATCATCCAGAAAAATATTTTCCGTATACTCGGATTGATATTGTCTGGCTGCCGGACGGTGCCGGTGGCGATACTATTATGGAAAAAACCTTCGCCGGTCCAATATGGCATATGCTGAGAGATTCTCTCGAATATATTCATCGCAACTTTCTTCACGAGATCATTCTGAAGCAGCCGGATCAGGCGGAAGCTGTTCGAGTCTGGAATTATCCTTTTGCTACTATCGAAGAAGCGCTGGTCAATGCCGTTTATCATCGATCCTATGAGATCAGAGAGCCCATCGAAGTGCGTATTACAGTAGGAGAAATCACAATCCTGAGCTATCCCGGTCCGGATCGTTCGATCAGGCTTGATGATCTGATCGCAGGAAAGGCAATTAATCGGCGTTACCGCAACCGTCGTATTGGTGAGTTTCTCAAGGAGTTGAGTCTTACCGAAGGACGAGCAACAGGGATTCCAAAGATTCAACGTGCATTGCAAAACAACGGTTCTCCACTGGCTGTTTTTGATACTGATGAAGACCGCAGTTATTTCCTTATCCGTCTGCCAATTCATCCTGAAGCACAAAAAAAATATGATCCTCTAGAACAAGTAACCGGTGAAGTAACCGGGGAAGTAACCGGGGAAGTAACCGGGGAAGTAACCGGTGAAGTAACCGGGGAAGTAACCGGGGAAGTAGCTGGTGAAGTAATAGATGAAGTAACAGGTGAAGTAACAGGTGAAGTAACAGGTGAAGCTACCGGGGAAGTAGTACGACTTATAGAAGTTTTATTAGGAGAAATGAAGCGTGTTGAGATTCAAGAAAAATTAGGACTGAAGCATGAAGATTATTTTCGCGAAGCTTACCTTCTTCCGGCATTGAAAGTTGGTTTAATAGAGATGACGCAGCCGGATTCGCCGAGAAGTCCGACTCAAAAATATCGTCTTACCTCCAAAGGGAAAAAATGTCTCAAACAGTATTCGTAAATGAGCATTCCTGCGATTTGAAGATATATAAATTCAGCAGAAGTGCGAGAACTGGCCAGGCAAGGGAATCGTCTAAAGTGCCTGAGCTGCAGTGTCGAGAGACTCACATGAAGACACGTTGCGCCAATTCGACATAATTGGTACATAACAAGTAAGATATGCAAAGATAATAGTGTGTAAACCGTGCTCTTAATTCGCGCGCGCATTATGCGCGCGTGAATTAGAGGCTACAGTTATGGAGTGTTGGTGTAGCGATTATTTGCCTTTGTGAAATACGGCAGGTTCAGTGTTTTTGGGGTTTACTACTTTTTGCGACTTTTTTTCCAGTCTTCGTATTCTTCCATAGTTCCGCGATAGTCGACAACTTTGTCTGGCGTTAATTCAATAATTCTAGTGGCCAAACTGTTGATGAATTCGCGGTCGTGGCTAACGAAAATTACGGTGTTTTTGAATAAGGTTAAAGCGTAGTTGAGTGCTTCAATTGATTCCAAATCCAAATGGTTAGTGGGTTCGTCTAGCGCTAGTACGTTACCGGATTCCAGCAACATTTTTGCGATGATTAGGCGCGCTTTTTCACCACCGGATAATACTTTGACCGGTTTGTGGATATCATCGCCGCTGAATAGCATTTTGCCCATAAATGAACGTAGTTCGCCGTCGGTCAAACCTTCAGGCGGGCTGAAGGTGGCCAACCAGTCAATTGCGCGTTTTTCCATATTCAAAATATCCGCTGAATCTTGTGGAAAATAACTGATATCGACGGTTTCACCGTGGATGACCGAACCAGAACACGGTTCCAAATTTTTCACGAGAATCTTTAACAGCGTAGTTTTTCCGACTCCGTTGGTCCCGATGATGGCAATTTTTTCATCACTGCCGATGGTCAGCGAGACATTTTTGAACAGTTCGACATCATAGGTTTTGACGACGTCAACAGTTTCAATAACTTTGTCGCCCAGGCGTGTTTTAGGCATGAAACGAATAAATGGCGATACTCTTGAGCTTGGTTTGACTTCGTCCACTTGGATTTTTTCCAATTCTTTTTGCCGTGAAGTTGCTTGCCGTGCTTTAGATGCGTTGGCGCTAAAACGGTTGATAAATTCTTTGAGTTCAGCAATCCGGTTCTCTTTCTTGGCATTTTCTTTTTGTAGTCGTTCCTGAACCATCGCACAAGCAGTCATGAAATCATCATAATTACCATTGAATGAACGTATTTCACAGTAATCCAAGTCAGCAATGTTAGTACAAACTTGGTTCAAGAAATAGCGGTTATGTGAGATGACAATGACCGTTCCTTTGTGGTTTTTCAGGAAACCACACAACCAATCAATACTGCTAATATCTAGATGGTTAGTAGGTTCGTCGAGTAGCAAAATGTCTGGATTGAAAAATAACACCTGCGCTAACAATACGCGGAGTTTAAACCCTCCAGTCAGTGTCGACAATGGTTGTTCGTGTTTATCTTCCGAAATTCCGAGACCAACCAACAGTTTTGCGGCATCAGCTTCCATAGTGTAGCCGCCGAGCTCTTCAAAAATGCCTTCGATATTGTTGGCGCGATCTTCCTCTTCATCGGTTAATTCATCTTGAGAGTAAAGATAGTCGCGTTCGACGTGAGTTTTCCACAGTTTCTCATTGCCCATGCAAACTGCGTCAATAATTTTGCTGTCTTGGATGCCATAATGATCCTGTTTCAAAAAACCAATTTGGCAACCTTTGTCGACGCTGATTTCTCCACTGGTGGGATATTCCTGACCGGATAAAATCCGCATAAAAGTCGATTTGCCGGAACCATTAGCACCGATTAAACCATAACGATTGCCGGCGGTAAATTTTACGGAAACATTTTCAAATAGCGTCTGTTGTCCGAAACGCATAGAGATATTGGATGCTGAAATCATTCGAGAGTCCTGTATGTGAAGATATTGTGATTTTTTTAAAGACGAAAGCTCATAATATACTGCAAAAATATATTTCTTCAAGACCATATTTACTGTGAATATTTCTATTGTTTTAACCCGAGGTACTAAGGACGCGTAGCTTTAGCGCACATATTTTTTCCATAATTTCAGGATGAAATAATTGCTCAAGGCATGTGAATATCTGGCTTTTTCTGCTATGTTATCTGAACATGATTTAACTAAATTTTTGCAGGAGATTGTTTATGTATTTTTTATCAATGCCAATTTTGGCCAGTTCCGGGGTTTATTACGCATTTGAAAACAGCGATTGGGTCGGTAAGGGGATCGTTTTATTGATGTTGGCCGGCTCGATTGTGGCCTGGTCAATCATGTTTGAGAAGTGGATCTCGCTGAAACGAATGTTCAGCAGTTCTGATCAATTCATCAAGTCGTTCCGCAAAAAGAAATATTTCGTTCTGGGGATGGCTGAGGCGAAAAAAAATCCAGGTCCAGCAGCGAAGATTTACTTAGCGGCAATGGAAAATATCCTTGATATTTATGGCATGAACGAAGCCAAAGCAGGAGCAATGGCGGCGACCGGAGCACGCCCTGAAGTGGTATTAGGTAAAGCTCAAATTGCGTTGATTCGCGCCACAATTGATAAAGAGTTATCGGAACAGATTAAAGTTTTAGAATCGCGAATGGGGATGTTGGCGACTTGCGTTAGTGCCGCACCGTTTTTTGGTCTGTTCGGAACCGTTTGGGGCGTTATGCTGGCATTTTCCTCATTGGCCGAAAAAGGGCGCGCTGAGATTGGTTCGCTGGCTCCTGGCGTCGCTGGGGCGCTGTTAACTACCGTCGCTGGGCTCGTAGTTGCAATCCCTTCTTTAATTGGCTACAACCTGCTTACCGCATTGATCAATTCATTAATTGCCGACCTGGAAAACTTCGCCGACCAAATGTTGGCGCAGCTTCAGGTTGAACAGCTTGAATATGAAGATCGCAGATTTGTGCCGGCGCCTGAAAACGCTCCCAAGATTCTAGTTCCTTCACCTGATGTCGCTTATTCTCCACTTTCAGAACAATCTGATCCGTTCAACAGTTCTAGCAACTAACCGGAGCAATAGAAATGGCAAGAAGAGTAAGAACTAAAAAAAGCACAATGGACCAGATCAACGTTACCCCGTTGCTTGATTTGACCTTTATGTTGCTGATTGTCTTCATGATCACTACGCCGCTGCTCGAATATGCGATTGATGTAACGCCTCCCGAGTTGAATGCTGATAAGATTCCTGAAGATAATACAGTCACGATTGCGCTTAATAAACGCGGCGAATATACTTATGATAAAAAAGTGGTAACACCGGAAGAGTTGTTAGCCAATCTCCAGAAGTTGCGCATCAATTCGCCGAAAGCGATAGTTTTAGTCAGCGCTGACGGTACGCGTTCGTATAATGACGTAATTGAGTTAATGAAAACAGCGCGAAATGCTGGGTTTGCCAACGTTTCGCTGATCACTACTGGCGAACTTAATGATTAAACGAGTCGAAAATTTGAGTTTGTGCATGCGAGTTTTAATATAGAACTATGATGAAAAGCAATCAGACAGAATCGGAAAAACAACCGATGTTGGACGCAATATCCGGACAGGTTTCAAACCGTTTGCGGTTTAAAATCTTGCAGACGGCGTTGGCAGTCCACATCTTGATAATAGCTTGTCCTTTTGTCTGGAATCTTTTTGACAAAATGTTTAATCCACCGAAAAAAAAGATTATTAATGTTCGGTTAATTACCCAACTACCAAGTGCTCCTTCGGAAACTTCGTCGTCCGCCAAAGGTGGCGCGCCTTCACCTCCGGCAATAATTCCAGTTATGCCAAAAGTTGCGCCACGTCCACAACCCAAACCACTCAAGCCACCGCCAATCAAACGCGTGACTCCACCTAAAATTCAACCTAAGCCACAACCTAAGGCGCCAGCACCACCCAAAATACAACCTAAACCAGCGTCGAAGAAACCAACACCGCGGCCCCAAAAGCCAGTACGGAGGCCAACGCCAACACCAAAGCCT